>ENA-OPSR01000238-OPSR01000238.1-human-gut-metagenome-genome-assembly--contig:-NODE-238-length-25466-cov-2.780253_pt1 | contig 25466 bp, 18 predicted proteins | sample MGYA00241459_ERZ501910 | MGnify/ENA primary metagenome ERZ501910 (study PRJEB25962, sample SAMEA2042504) | human gut metagenome | biome: human gut; feature: human-associated habitat; material: faeces...
ACCTATACCCTTAGCAGGGGCACCTCTTCGGCCACTTGAGTACTTCTCCAAAGTCATTATTTAACAATATTATATTGTTCGTGCGCCGTAACGCATGAATAACTATACTAAATCTTTACTGATTTGTCAACTATTATTTTCACATTTCATTTTTTTTCATTTTTTTATTCATGAAATCCAGGAATCAAAGGATGTTTTACATCTCAATGACTGACAGCCTGCATAAAACTTGGCTCCGTTTTTTGGGTTTTATTCCCATCTTTCTCCCGGATATTTCATATTCCATTTTTTTCGCAGATCTGTCATGATATCCATAACATCCTTTGTATCTGAAATTTTTAATTTATGGACATCTCCTGTTTTTATTGCCTGCTCCATATCTTCCATCTCATATTGTAAGGCCTTCTTTGTCTCGCCGGCGTTCACGGTATGGCGCACTCCTGATTCAGCTTCCACGATCACTGCCTGATCCGCACGCGGATATTCCATAATTTCAATATAACCATTTTCACAGCTGATTACTGCACGTTTCGGCTGTTTCGAATGTAGCGATAAAGCAAGTGTTGCCATCTGTGCTTCTTTGTTCATTAACAGAATCCCTGCCTGCTCATCAGCTCCAGTCGGTGCAAATTTCACCTGACTTAAGACCTGATCCGGTTTGCTTTCCATGAAACTGCGCGCAATGCTGAGTGCATAGACACCGATATCCAGTAATGCCCCGCCTGCAAGATCCATATTAAAGAAACGGTTCTTCATATTGTATTCTTTGTAACTTCCAAAGTTAAGCTGTATCATCTGAACTTTTCCAAGAGCAGGAACCCCATCAGCCAGCCAGTCTGCGATTTCTTCGTGCTCCTCATTAGCATTTGAAGCGTATGTACCTGTTTTTCCGGCATCGATCAGTTCCCATAGTTTTTTATATAACGGCATATGCCAGATAGTCATTGCCTCTGCAAAAATCACATCATTTTCCTTTGCAAGCGTTAATGCTTCTTCCAGTTCAAGGCTGTTTAAGGTAATGGACTTCTCACATAATACATGCTTTTTATTTTTCAGTGCTTCCCTGACAAATCCGATATGGGTATTGTGTGGTGTCGTGATGTAGATCACATCCACATCAGGATCTGTAAACATTTCATGAAAATCATCGTATACCTTTGCGACCTGGTATTTTTCCGCAAATGTAACTGCCTTTTCGTGTGTGCGGTTTCCCACAGCATAAAGTGTTTTTCCCATAGCTTTTAATGCCTGCGCCATCTCATTTGCGATCACACCGGTTCCAAGAACCGCCCAGTTTAAATTTTTTTCCATAAAGTCCTCCATTCCGAAAAATGCATTGCACCCTTTGTCTATTCTCTCTCTTTTTCGATTTTTAATCTCATTCCCGGATATAACTGATCATAATTTTCTCCAATGACACACCGGTTCTTTCTGTACAATTCCTCATAACGTGCACCAGCGCCCAATTCCCGTTCTGCAATACTCCACAAACTGTCTCCTTCTTTTACAATGTACCAGTTGTATTTGTTTTGCCATCCTCCGGATAATGCATCTTCATACCACGGTTCTGCAGATGATTTCCAGTCGATCACCCTGCCGTCTGAGAGCGTCTGGATTATATTTTTTTCATCGCCCTGCTGCTCCCACTGATATATATCCCTTGTTCCGTCAGATTTTTTCCATACTGCCTGCACGAAGTTATCATTGTTCCATTTCAAAATAAAAGTACTCCCATCCGTTAATGACAGTTCTTTTTGTTCTGCACCTGATATGGATTGCGTATATTGGGCAGTGATCTGCTGTTTTTCATTATATATTTTTTTCTGGATATAACATTCTCCCTCTGAAGTACGGCACAATGACATGACCCTGTTTCCATTCCGATCATAATCATAAAAATAAAAAACTCCATCATGATTCATTTCAGTCCGCAGTCTCTGACCCTCTTCATATTGCCGCATGTCCTGAATAAGGTAACTGCCATCCAGTTGATACACTGCTGTATCCTGTCTGTTCTGGCCGCCGGTTCTGACAGGACAATAATATTCTGTTTCAGAATCCCCGTTTTTGTCATTTTTCCTCATGACAGAAACCATTTTCCCTTCTCTGGCACAGGTTTCAAAGTATTTATCTGATGGCAGTTTTAAATCATCAAACATCTGTTCCATTTCTTTTTCGTCCAGATAATCATACGTCAGATATTTATTCACACACCTCGATGAATATTTTTCTTTTTCCCAATACGCAATCGGGACATACATGTACCACTGCATAAATACCTGCGCATCCGCCTGATCATACCGGTAAAAAATCTCATCCTCAGCAATTAATTCTTTATCGTTTCCATACGCATCATCTAATTTTCCATAACTTTTAACAGAATCAAGCCTCCCCTTTTCATCATAAAAATAATAGCTGATTCCAACCGTATCTCCCTCCTGCGGCAGTCCCGGAAAATCCTCTTTATCCCAGATAAGTTTTTGTTCCCATTCCTCCCTCATCTGCTTTTCATCATAACAGGCAGACACGATACATGTACCATTTTTTATCTTCTGCATGTTATCAAAAGATACTCCTGCCAGCAAAAACAGGAAATATGCAAATAAAATACTAACCTGCAAACTCCTTGACTGCCGTCTCATAGAGATTATCCCCCTGACTATCGATCACAACGATCACCGGAAAATCCTTGATTTCGATCTTACGGATTGCCTCTGCACCAAGATCCTCATAACATACAATTTCAGATTTCGTGATGCATTTTGACAAAAGTGCCCCTGCACCGCCGACTGCTACAAAGTAAACTGCATGGTTGCGCACAATGGCATCCACAACTTCCTTCGAGCGTTTTCCTTTTCCGATCATTGCCTTTTCTCCCAGATCAAGCAGTGTCGGTGCATATCTGTCCATGCGGGTGGCTGTGGTCGGTCCTGCAGAACCGATCGGTCTGCCCTCGCGCGCCGGAGATGGACCCATATAATAAATGGTACTGTCCTTGATATCGATCGGCAGTTCTTCTCCCCGCTGCAGTGCCTCGATCATTCTTTTGTGTGCGGCATCTCTTGCCACATAGATTGTTCCTGTAATATAAACGTAATCACCTGATTTTAAATCTTTCGTCACTTCTTCCGTGATCGGCGTCGTAATATGCTTATCCATGATATCCTCCATTCTTGCGCTGCTTTTCAATGAAAACAACGTTTTCATTTGCAGTGTAAAAAATCTTATTTTTCACACTATCCTCCTTTAAACTGCCCTTACCACATGACGGTTTACATGACAACAGATGTTGACTGCCACAGGAAGTCCCGCGATATGGGTCGGATAGGTATTGATATTGACGGCAAGTGCTGTTGTCGTACCGCCAAGTCCTCCCGGTCCAATACCAAGCCGGTTGATTTTTCCTAACAGTTCTTCTTCCATGTCTTTGACATAAGGAATATCGGAATGTTCCCCGACCGGTCGTGCCAGCGCCTTTTTGGCAAGGATCGCACATTTTTCAAATGTTCCACCGATCCCGACTCCCACAACCATAGGCGGACATGCATTCGGCCCCGCATCTTTTACGGCTGTCAATACAGCATCTTTTACTCCCTCGATACCATCCGCCGGTTTTAGCATGAAGACACGGCTCATGTTCTCACTTCCAAATCCTTTTGGTGCAATGGTAATCTTTACTTTATTCCCCGGAACGATGGAATAATGGATAACCGCCGGGGTATTGTCCTTCGTATTTTCACGGATCAGAGGATCTTTCACAACGGATTTCCGCAAATAGCCTTCCGTGTAACCCTGACGCACGCCCTCGTTGATGGCATCCTCAATCGCCTCTCCCTCAAAATGCCCCACTTCCAAAAAGATAACTGCCATTCCGGTATCCTGGCAGATCGGTATCATCTCTTCATCCGCAATCTTTAAGTTATCCTGAAGCTGATTTAATATTTTCCTGCCAAGTTCGGATTTTTCCGTTGTAACCGCATTTTTCATTGCAATATCCATATCTTTGGAAAGATAATGGTTTGCTTCAATGCACATCTCTTTGACATTTTCTGTAATTATTTTTGTATCGACTGTTCTGATCATGTTTTCTCCATTTCTGCGTCCACTGCTGCCCGCTGCACATCTGTTTTATTTTTGTTCCGGCTTGTCTAAACGAAAGTGTTTTTTAAATTCCGTCAAAGTCTTATCATTTTCTCTTGACTTCATATCCGGGAATGCTTTCATCAAACGCTGAAAGCCAAAGTTCTTTTCTTCAAAAAGATGTTCGTATTTCTCAGAGAGTTCAGAAAGCTCCGCTTTTTGTTTTTCGCGGTTTTTCTTCCACTCTTCCGATTTTTCAGTCCAGGCATTTTTCTTTGCCTCGAAACTGCTCTTTGCTTCCATGATATTTTCTGAAATTGCAAGTTTTGCATTTGCAGCGGTATCTGTGATCTTCTCTTTTGCAGTTCCGGTCGTCTCGGCGATTTTTTCTCTGGCTGTTTCTGTTGTGCCGGTAATTTTATTTTTAGCAGTTCCGGTTGTTTCGGCAATCTTATCCTTCGCAGCTCCGGTTGTCTCCGCTAATTTATCTAACAGTTCGGCATGTGTCTCCTGGAACTCCCCTGATTTTTCCACGATGTCCGTCACGTTTTCATAAATGTTTTCTCCGATCTCATCGGAAAGTTTATGGATACGTTCTGCCATCTCATCCATAACTTTGAGCCGTTTATTGAATTTCAGGATCGTTGCTACGGTAATGCCACAGTCCACAAAAAATACGGTCATGATAATGCAAATTAAAATCATTCCGACAATATGCGGCATCAGTGTGATTCCTTTATAAATGATCGGGTGCAGCACATCCATGATGAAAGTACATGCCAGTCCCCAGTAAATCGAAAATTTCAGACAGACATAACCGTGAATATTAAACGGTTTGTCAGAATAATCCCACCACTGGTTATGAAATACTTTTTCCAGTAAATATCCAGTAATATATTCCAGAATGGAGGTCAGCAAAAAAGACCCGATAAACAATATCAGCAGATTGTCTTTCAATGGAGTGAGCACCGCAACGACAATCACAACACCACAACCATAGATCGGACAGTACGGCCCGTTTAAAAATCCACGGTTTACGAAAATTCCACGGTCTAATGCAGCGTAAGAAACCTCCGTACACCAGCCGATAAAGGCATAAATGATAAATATCCATACGAGTTCATAACAGTTCTGCGGCATATTTTCCTCCATGTAATTAAAAATCTTTTTGCAAAAATAAATTCTGTTCTACAAAAATATGTTTCCATGATTAAAAAAGCAATCAATTATAAATAATTATAACTGATTGCTTTTTATGATTCAACTGTTACCGTTTACTCCCGGTCATCTGTTTCTGGATTTTCAGGTATCTTTAACCTTTTTAAATACAGCCTTCATATTTGTTTAAACAGTAAATTTTTTAACGGATTGCCGATATCTCCCCGTGACGTTCATAGTTTGTGATCTCCGTGGTGTGGTTGTTTTCATCCACAAACACAACAACCGGTTTCTGCTGTTTTGCTTCCTCCGGCGTCACATCTGCATATGCCATGATGATTACTTTGTCGTTGGTCTGTACCATGCGGGCTGCCGCACCGTTTAAACAGATGACTCCGCTGCCGCGCTCTCCTGCGATCGTATAAGTCTCAAAGCGTGCGCCATTATTCACATCCACGATCTGCACTTTCTCATACTCAAAAATGCCGGCATCCTCTAAAAGCTGGATGTCTACGGTAATGCTTCCCACATAGTCAAGCTCCGCCTGCGTTACGGTCGCGCGGTGGATTTTTCCTTTTAACATTGAAATAGTCATTTTTTCCTCTTTTCTAGTCCTCGATCATAAAGTTGTCAATCAGTCTGGTTTTTCCGATGTATACTGCCATTGCTGCAAGTATGCCGTGCTCTATGGTATCGATCTGCTGCATTGTGGATAAGTCTACGATTTTGACATAATCAATCTTCGCAAGCGGCTCTTTCTCGATTTCTTCAGTCATTGCAGCGATGACTTTTTTACAGTCGCGTTCTCCCTCTTTCACCATTTTTTCACCAAGGAAAACAGAGCGGCTCAGCACGAGTGCTGCTTTTCTCTCCTCCGGGGAAAGATATGTATTTCTGGAGCTCTTTGCAAGTCCATCCTCCTCACGGATGATCGGGCAGCCGTGGATGGAAAGTGGCATATTTAAGTCTTTTACCATGCGTTTGATGATTGCTAACTGCTGTGCATCCTTCTGTCCGAAGTATGCATTGTCCGGAGTCACAATGTTAAACAGTTTGGATACGACCGTACAAACGCCGCGGAAGTGAACCGGCCTGCTTAATCCACAAAGTTCTTTTGTGAGCACATCCATATCCACAAAGGTGTAAAAGTTATCCCCATACATTTCTTCCGGTGTCGGATGGAAGATCAGATCCACGCCGTGTTCCTCACAGAGTTTTGCATCGTGCTCTAAATCTCTCGGATAGCTGTCTAAATCTTCGTTTGGCCCGAACTGGATCGGATTGACAAAAATACTGACCACTACTTTGCCGTTATTTTTACGTGCTGCATCGATAAGGCTCGCATGACCTTCATGCAAATATCCCATGGTCGGAACAAACCCGATCGTATTCCCTTCTTTTTTCCATTCTTTTACCTGTTCTCTCACTTCATTTATGGTTGATACGATTTTCATGTGTATGTTCCTCCTAATATAATTTTTCGATCACGGAATCGTCTATTTTAAAACAATGCTCTGCAGAAGGGAAGGTTCCCTCTTTGGTTTCTTTGATGTATGCCGCCATTCCCTCACGCATTGCATCGCCGACATTTGCAAATACTTTTACGAATTTTGGACGAAAATCCCCGTACATGGCAAGCAGATCCTGATAAACAAGCACCTGTCCGTCACAGTCTGCGCCTGCACCGATACCGATGGTCGGAACTTTCAGCATTTCCGTGATTTTCTTTGCCAGTTTTGCCGGTACACATTCTAATACGACCATGCATGCGCCTGCCTCCTCGACTGCTTTTGCATCCTCGATCAGCTTCTGTGCCGCCTCAATGTCTTTTCCCTGCACTTTAAATCCGCCAAACGCATTGACCGACTGCGGCGTCAGTCCAAGATGTGCAACAACCGGGATTGATGCCTGTGCGATTGCCTTGATATGTGGGGCAAATTCCACGCCGCCCTCTAATTTGACTGCGTTTGCCCTGCCCTCTTTCATCAGATGCCCAGCGTTTACCACTGCATCATAGACGGAAGTCTGATAGGACATAAATGGCATATCTGCAACAACAAATGCATTTTTTGCACCTCTGGTCACTGCTGCCGTGTGATGGATCATATCTTCCATGGTCACGGATAACGTATCCTCATAGCCAAGCATGACCATGCCAAGTGAATCCCCGACTAAGATCGTATTCACGCCGGATTCATCCATGATCTTTGCGGTCGTGTAATCGTAAGCCGTCACCATCGTGATTTTGTCGTGCTCGTGTTTTTGCTTCTGCAAAGTTACTACTGTGTTTTTCATTGTCATTCTCCAATCCTGCGCTGTTTTCTGCGCATGTCAAGTTTGTGCGTAAGCACAAATCTTGCGTGTGAAAAAACTTATTTTTCACACTGTTCTCCAATCTCTGTCGGCATGAGAATTTCTCTCATTGCCGCATAATCTCTGTCCGGATTTTTCTGCTCTGCGATCTCTAAAAGCTGCTTTGCATTTTCCAGATAGGCATTTTTCATGTCAGCATCTAATGCATCCATATGTTTCTGTACGGTATTTTTGTCCCCGCGCTCCACAGGTCCGGTCAGGGAATTAATACATCCCTGTGCGTGGATATTTTCCAGATTGCCTTTTGCAAGCCGGTACAATTCCCAGTTTGCCTGCTGCATTGAAAAACCACACTCTAAGAATAGTTTTTGCGCCATAAAAAATACCGCTGTCATGTGGTTCGATGCCAGAGATGCCGCTGCATGATATTTGATTTTGTTTTCCGCAGAAATAAAACACGTCCGGTTTCCCATCTGCGCAAACATGTTCTGGATATTGGAGATATTTCGCTCATCCCCCTCAATGGTGAACAGTACGTCACCAAGTGCCTGCCAGGATGTTTCCCTGTCACTGACGGCACAGAGTGGATGAATAGAATAGGCCATACTACCAGTACGATCTATATCAGAAAAGATGTTTGAACTGTGAATCCCACTGCAGTGTGCAATGATTTTACCGTGGGCATACGGTTTTGCCGCCTCCCATACTTCACCGATCTTATCATCGGGCACGGTAAAAAAGATCATGTCGCTGCTGCTAATGATTTCTTCGATACTTTGATATTGCTTTGTGTTTGTAAAATTTGCCGCCCATGCGGCAGACTTTGGGCTCAGACTATAATAACCTCCTACTTTCCTGCCCTTACTGATAAAATATTTTCCGAGTGACACGCCGACCTTTCCGGCGCCAATAAAACTGATCTGCATGCAATCCTCCTCTGACGGACAGGGGATTTTCCCCCTTTGTCTGGCGGAGCAAAATGTGAACCGGATTTCACTCCCCGTTTTGTGAAGCAGCATGCGACTGTCTCATTCCGTCGACTGACGGATACAAGCGGTTTTCCTGGTTTTATTCTCTTTTTCTGATAAAAAATATGTTCTGGTATGATTTCCTGTATACGGAATATCATCCAGAACATACTATAACACTTCACTGCGCACGGTTCAATTGTGAATTTTTTATCAGGCAAACACAAATTTGGATATCTTACATTTTCCCTCCACCTGGATCTGAATGGTTTCCGGTTTTCCGGTTTCAATAAAATTTTCCGGCAGATCCATCTCTAACATCCGGTAACAGTCCACCGGCTCTGCAGTGACCGTTGCGACATTTTTCCCTGTCACAGTCACCTTGACCGGTTCTAATACTTTTAACGTGATGTTCAGCCTGAGCGGCTTTTTGCTGAATACAAAATCATGATAAATTAACTTTCCACTCACCGGCTGTTTTTTCATCTCATCCGGATCATCTCCGGCACAGCCAGGGATCACACAGGATGAACCGTTGATTCCCCGATGTAAAAACATGTGGTCATATGCATCATAACAGTCGGCAGCAGTTGCCTGGAACGGATTTCTTTTTCCGGCATGCGTTCCATCAATTTCAATACTCTGTTCTAAACGGATATCCTGCGACGATGCGCCTGCCATAAATTGATACGTTCCTTCTTCTAAGATCATGCGCTCTGATATCACATCATAGTATTCTAACTCCCACAACTGTACCATAAATGTGACCTTTCTGGTTTCTTTGGGCTGAATATCATGAATGCGCTCAAACCCAACAAGCTGCCGGATCGGACGCTGCACACGGGAACCCTTTTTATGCACATAAAGCTGTACTACTTCATCGGCACTTCTTTCCCCGGTATTTTTGATAAAACAGCTCACTTTGATACAGCCGCGTTCTTTTTTGATCTGCATTTTTTCGTAGGAAAATGCTGCATAAGTCAGACCATATCCAAACGGATAGAGCACTTCTCTGTCAAAATACTGGTAAGTGCGTTTTCCCTGAATGATATCATAGTCGTTCATATCCGGCAGATCTTCATCCGAACGGTACCATGTCATATTTAATCGTCCCGCAGCTGCTGCTTTTCCGGTCAGCACATCTGCGATTCCGTGTCCAAGTTCCTGACTGCCCGATGCAGACAGCAGGATCGCCGGAACATTTTTCTCCAATTCACCGATGGCATACGGATAGTTGCTGATCAAAGCCACAATGGTGTTCGGATTCACTGCTGCCACCCGTTTTACCAGTTCTTCCTGCTCCGTCGGAAGTACAATCGTGGTGCGGTCAACTTCCTCTTTGCTGTTGATGACCGGATTGCAGCCAATGACTGCTATCACATGATCAGCTTCTTTTGCTGTTTTCTCCGCAGCAGTTTTCCCGTCTTTTACGATCTCTATCTCAAATCTTGCCGGCGGATTATCCACGCAGATGGAAAAATGACCATCTTTATCCACAATTACCTGCTTCTTATTCCAGCTTTCCAGTGTAAAACTGCTTTTTTCCCACTTCAAATTCCACAACTCACGGACAAACCAGCCAAACGCCTCTTTTTTGTCTGCCTTGATGATATCTGTATCCTCCTCTAAAGTGACAAATCTGCCGTTGCTTTTTGCCACCAGGGTCATGCTGCCACAGCCCCAGTCATTCAAAATAAATGTTTCTGCCTGCTCTTTTATTACCAGTTTTAACCGGGTATTCTCATCCAGTCCCACATAGCATTTATCACTGGTTTGATCCGCCAGGCGGATACGGATTTCAGACAAACCGGTTTCATGACTGATCTTTGCATTTGGAAATGCTTCTCTGATTCCATCTAAGACAGTAACCTCATAAGGAGGGATGCCACAATACCAGTCCTTGTACCACACATCAGAGAGTGGACCTACTACTGCTACATTTTTTACTGTATTTTCATCAAACGGAAGAATTTCATTTTCATTTTTCAAAAGGACAACCGCCTCATCCGCCATTTTACGCGCAAGTTGTTTGTGTTCCTCATTGTTGATATATTCTTCGCCCATGTTCTGATACGGGCAGTCGCCCTCTTTATCAAACATGCCAAGCCTTATCCTTGTCCGGAACGAATTGCGCACCGATTCATCAATATCTTTTTCCGTGATCCAGCCGTTATCTAATGCCTCCCTTGCCGCAGCATAAACAATCTCTCCATCATCCGTGAAACAGTCAACACCAGCCTTTAATCCATTTGCCAGTGTTTCCCCGTGCGTCTGATAAAAATGATGGTCGTTCACCGTCTGTGAAAAATCGCCTCCGTCACAAACAACATGCCCGGGCAGTCCATAGGTGCCTTTTAAAACATGGCGCACCTCGTCATTGACGATCGCCGGAATCCCGTTGATCTCATTGTAGGAGGTCATGACTGCCTCCGCGCCGCCCTCCATGATCGCCTTTTTGAACGGTTTTAAATAATATTCGTTTTTATTTCTCCTGTCTACGGAAGATGAAATCTTAATGCGGTCTTTCTCCACATTGTTTGCGTAAAAATGTTTCAGCGTTGCCCCGCAACGGATATAAAAAGGATCCTCGCCCCTCATACCGCGGATATATGCGCCCGCCATCTCTCCGGTCAGATACGGATCTTCGCCGTATGACTCTTCCGTCCTTCCCCATCTCGGATCGCGCTCCATATCAATCGTTGGCGCCCAGCGGCAGAGCCCGCCTCCACCATTTCTTGTATACAAAGCCCTGGCTTCCTCGCCGACAGCGCGACCACATTCTCTGATCAGCTCCCTGTCAAAACTCGCACTCATACCGATCGGCTGAGTGAAAGCTGTGGTCGGCTCCGGCTCCCCTTTATTAAATGCCTGGTCATGTCTCGCCTCAATCCCGTGTGCAGCCTCACCGCCCATATAAGTTGCCCGGATTCCAAGCCTCGGAATGTCAGGGCATCCGGTTGTCAGACAGTGTATTTTTTCTTCAAGCGTCATTGCCCCTGTCAGATAGTCAAGACGTTCTTCTATCGAAAGACTGTTATCCCACAGCGGTGTGTTCTGTTCAAATTTTATATTTTTCTCCATTTTCTGCCTTGCTGCTGTAAGAACCTGTGTTCCATACAGCAGTCCCCCTCCTGCAAGTTTCTCATTTTCTTCAATGTATCATTTCTTTTTTTAGAAAAATACCTGCAAATGGAGCGGTGTTTTGCAATAAAAAACAGATCTCTTACCGGTTTTGTAAACTTACTTTTTCATTCAGCTTTGTGACCTCTCTCTTTGCCCTGCTGTATAATGTGATCCAGATTCCAACATAGATTCCGATAAATATCGCAAAATACACAACGACCCCTGCAATGCTATGTTTCATCCAATACATCAGATATGCAACCGGAAATGTTGCAATCGAACCTGCCAGCAGATGAGTCACTGTCTGCCGCAGCAGGCTCCAGTCATCCATCTCCCATATCACGGACGCGCCCGCCCAGACCGCACCATACAGTAAAGATGCGATCATCTGCGCCACGACCGCATTAATTTCATTTCCACACTGCTCCACCAATGCCGGGACAACCGGATAATAATTTCCGTCACCGTATATGAGTGAAGAAAAAATTGTGATTGCAGTACTGATTGCCAGACCGATCGGCGCACCTATAAGCGCTCTGCATAAAATTCTTTTTTTCATGATAACCTCCATTCCTGTGTATGAAAAATATATTTTTCACACACACCACCATTTCTATAATCCCAATACCTGTTTGATTTTTCTGACGTAACGCCTTGAAACATACGTTGCTGTTTTGTCTGACATCGAAACACAGATCGTCCCGGAAAAACTTAAGTCAAATTTTTTTACTTCTTTCAGGTTAATGATCTCCGAATTGGAGATGCGGATAAACATTTTTTTGTTAAGTCTCTCCTCTAACTCATACAGTCTTGCCTTTAACCGGTAGCTGCCGTCTTTTGTCTTTGCATATACCCTGTCATTTTCTGCATAGATCCGTATTATTTCCGTCTGTTCTAACAAAATGATTTCGCCATTCTCGTGAATCGCCGCAAAGACTTCCGGTTTTTCCTCCGACAGCAACTTTACGATCTGCGATACTTCTTCGGTCATCTTGTCTGTATGGATGATGATCTTGGGTTCTTTGCAGGATTCGTCGAGTTTTATTTCTATTTGCATTTTCTCACTTCCTCCTTTCTGATGTCATTATAGGCAATGTCTGGAACGGTTTCTACTGATTTGCGGCAGGTGGTCGGTTTTAGGCGGTGGATGGTAAAAAAACAGGGTGCTGCCACCCTGTTTTTTTGTTCTGACTTATTTTGATAACTCATCAACGTTTTTCACGCTTACCATTCTTTTGTCACGGATCTGGTAAATTTTATTACAGTACCTCAAATTCTCTTTTCGATGTGTGATCAGAAAGATAATCTTATCCGGGCAGTGGCTGATCCCATCTAAAATATCCTTTTCGGTCGTTTCATCCAGTGAACTTGTCGGTTCGTCTAAAATCAGAACCTCTGCCTCCTCGGTATACATTCTAGCCAGTGCGATTCTTTGTTTATCACCGCCGGACAGATTGTTGCCATTTTCCAGAATAAAAGGTGTAAAGATATCACGTTCTTTTGTAAATTTATCTAAAAAACGAATGTTCTGGTATACCTCCGGTTCCATTTTCCTGCGCCCAAAGTTTAAGTTATCATAAAATGAACCTGTTATGATTGGCACATTCTGCGAATAAAATGACATTTGTTTCCGAAGGGAATGGTTTTCAATATTCTCCAGCGGGATTCCATTGATCTTAATTCCGGTATTCTGATCCCAGAATTTTAAAATACTTTTCATCAGTGTCGTTTTTCCACAACCGGACTCCCCCACGATTCCAATGATATCTCCCTTTTTTGCCTGGATATGAATATCTTTTGCCAGTAAGATCCCGTCCATCGTCTGAAGTTTTTCCATATCGACCGCGACATCATCAATATGATCTATCTTTATATCTCCACTCTGTTCCTGCTCATCCTCCACAAGCTGTAAAAATTCCCGGCTTGCCTTTACCTCTCTTAAATTCAGGTTTACCTTCACAATATTTGAGATGGCAGGTAAAAGATACGACATGAGAATCGAAATTGTAAAAATGCTGTTTAATTTTGTATTCCCCTGCAGATACATATAAAATACCACGATCAAAATAATGTTTTGGGCGAACATGTTAAAAAAATCGATGACTTCACTCATCCCACGCGCATAAACATTTACCCTTTTATTTTCCTGTTCGATAATTTCTAAATGTTTTTCAAGTATGTCATTCAGATTTGTATTGTCTTCATTCTGCTTGATAAAATCTACCTGATTGGCGATCTGATAAATGTCTTTTCGCTCCTTTGGAATAATCCGCTGCATCTCGGCTGATTTTTTCAGTAAATTTTTATTCAGGATATAAAATCCAGCCACATTGAGTATCAAGATAAACAGCATCACCAGAAAAATAAAAATATTGATGGTCAGGGAGTATAACAGAATCAACAAAATAACCAGTGATTTTGCAGTCAGTATCGGGACCGACATAATATACAGATTCGCCAATGTGAGCACCGTCGAGTCTGCCCGCTCCGTCAGGTACGTTGCACCGTACTTTATGATTGATGCGTATTTCATGGAATAGATTTTCTGGTAAATTTCCTTCGACAAATTTTTCTTGTACTCTTTTTGCATGTGCAGCTCGATCAATAGATAGACAAACTGGATACAAATCTCAAGCAGCATAAACCCTATGATAAATGCTATCACACGATCCGTCAGTGCAAGTTTTCCATTGATGATCTGATTTACCGCGAGCGGAACTGCAAAAATGATCAGATTGATCAAGATGTTAAACAGAATCAAAACTGCTTCCATCAGATAATATTTTCTGCTTCTTCCGGTTTTCATATTTCCTCCCTGTCTCTTAACAATTCTTCCATTCTGTCCTCAAATTTTTCCGCTATTTTCTGTATATATTCTTTTTTCAGGTTTTCCACATTTCCGTCCCATCTGTGTTCCCTCACTTCATCCGAATGTTTCGATGTATATTCAAAATGCACGGATGTGACCAGTGCCGGTTTGCCACCATCATCTATGAGCTTTGTCTCAATTTTTCCTACCGTACAGATTGTCTCATCGTTTGAAAGTTCTTTTGCATGCTGTATACAATCTTCGATAAATCCGCTTGTCACTTCATTCGCATTCTGCAAAATATAATCAACCCGTTCTGCATATTCCTGGCTTTGTTTCATAGACAAAATGACTTTTGTATCTACATTGATGATATTGTTTTTATTCTGATCGCCGTCTTTTGCTGCTTCGGTCTCTTTGCATTCTTCCTCAGATTCAACCAGATGCAGATTTAAATTTTTATAGGAATTTACCATCTGCTGAAATAAATCTTTTACTCCATCATCCTGAATCTGCTCACTCTCAGACTGCAGTTTATCCCGGACCGGATTTGCAGCGGATGAATCGGAAACAATCGTATGTACCGGACGCGTAACTTCAGACTGCTGCCCTGTCACTTTATTTTCCGCCGGCTGTTCCTTTTCGGCAGATAAAATTACAGATTTTTTTACATTGACATAATTTCCTCTTGTGACTTTGCTTTGAATTGCTGTCAAGTTCATATGCTTGTACCACCTTTCTACATTACCCCATTTTAATTGTTTTGCTTCATTTCATCATACAACAAAGTTTTTTGTTTTTCCATTTTTTCTAAAGTCTCACATAACAGTTTTTACCTTATGGTTTTCCACAAATTTTTCAATCTGCTCCCTCATTTTCCACAATTCGTAATCTTGTTCACTTAAAATTGTTCCATAACCCACGCTCTTTGCAACTTCAGATTTTTACGCTTTTCATTGTTCCTTTAATATTCCAAATCTGCACCAGAACATCTCCCTCTCTTTTTCCCTGCCTTTGAACCACTCGTCTTTGATCTCATCCTTCTGATTCAGTCCGATATTTTTTACTGCTTCCACCGCAGCCTCACGCTGTGACATTTTCCGGTTTCCGGTAGTCATGCAGTTTGCACCATCTGGCGTATCATATGCCAAAAAAGTCTGGTTGAGATCCATCAGGTCAAACAGGCGTACCGGCTGGTTTGTGCGGTTGTCCACCAGAAATCCCCAGTTTCCCCAGTGGCGGTCCGTGTTGCCAATCAGGTAATCGAGCAGGTTCATCATGTAGTAGGAATATGCATCCAGCTTTAACACGAAATCCATAACGTGAATGTCATGATTTGCTGCATAGATCTCAAATGCCTCCATTGATACCATGCTGTAATCCACCGACGTAATGATTCTGCTTTTTGAAACTTTCTGTCCGTCAAACATACTTTCCTCATAGAGCACCTGTCTGCAGTCAAAACAGCGGCAGATCTTACTTGACAGGATTTCATTTTCCACAGCCCTGATGTTTCCATCTTTTAAAAGTGCAAACGAATTTTTCTCCCTGATCCACGCTTTGGGAAACACACCGTTGGTTGAGAGATCGTCAGCGATCAGGTAACTGTTCTCTACGGTCATCTGTTTTCCGCGCAGGGAAATATCTACAAGTGCATTATCCAGATGATTTTCAAAAAGATTGATCTGTGAAAATGTGATATTCTCCCCTTTTTCCCTGACCCAGAAAATATCAGTCAGTGACAGACAGTGATAGGACAGCGCTATTTTGGCACGGTCACGGTCGGTCTGCGCCTGCAGTGCTCCGATACTGTTTAAAATTTCCTTTGCATAGACACGGTCAAGTGTCAGAACACGGGTTGCACACCAGTAATAAAAATTTGTGAGGTTATCCATGCGGATATCGAGATCATCATTTTCTGCTGTATCCTCCAGATAAATTGAAAAGGGCAGAAACGCCCTGTCCAAAACTGTGCATACTCCGTTCGTCCCAATGTCTACTACTATCTTTTCGCCATGCATTAGTTCATACACTGTTTTTTCCATTCAGCTTCTGCCCTTTCTTCACTATACGGTTATCTATTCTTCCTCATCCTCGGAACCATCAGCCTCTGCGCGCTCTAACAGTTCTTTCATCAGCTCGTCGTCTGTCTCTGTATTTTCTACAGATGCCTTTTTTGCATTTTCCGCAGCGATGGCTGCACTTTCCTTTTCTTCCTCCTCACTGAGCAGTTCGGATGTGTCTGCATTGTCGATCAGACTCTTATCCTCACGCACTTTTGCGATACTTGCCACAGTGACATTCTCATCTAAGTTGATGAGTTTGACACCGGAAGTAATTCTTCCGAGCAACGTTGTATCACTGACTTTGATACGGATAATAATTCCTTCGGTGGTGATCAGCATCAGTTCATTGTCCTGGTTTACCGCTTTCACGCCGACAATATTTCCAGTCTTTTCGGTGATCTTGTAACATTTTACACCCTTACCGCCACGGTTCTGCGTGGTAAATTCGGAGATCAGTGTACATTTTCCAAGACCTTTTTCTGAAACGATCATGAGTGCATCCCCCTGGGACTGCATCTGCATACCGATAACTTCATCCCCATCCGTAAGATTCATACCGATGACTCCCATGGAAGTACGGCCTGTTTTTCTTACATCTGTCTCTTTAAACCGGATACACTGACCATATTTCGTCACTAAGAAAACATCCTGATTGTTATCTGTCTTTTTTACCTCGATCAGCTCATCATCTTCCCTTAAACTGATCGCAGCAAGTCCTGTCTTTCTGACATTTGCATAGTCGGTAATCGGTGTTTTCTTCACAATGCCTTTCTTTGTCGCCATGAACAGGAAATGTCCTTCCGTGTATTCACGGATCGGGATAACTGCCGTAATTTTCTCGCCCGGCTGGAGCTGGAGCAGGTTTACGATTGCAGTTCCCCTCGCGGTACGGCTTGCCTCCGGGATCTCGTAAGCCTTGATACGGTATACACGTCCGGTGTTTGTGAAGAACATCATGTAGTGATGGGATGTCGTCATCAAAAGTTCTTCGATGTAATCGTCATCGATCGTCTCCATTCCCTTGATTCCCTTACCGCCACGGTTCTGTGCGCGGAAATTGTCAAGGCTCATGCGCTTGATGTAACCTAATTTTGTCATGGTAATGACAGTGTTTGTTACTGGAATCAGATCCTCCATGGAAATGTCGTACTCGTCAAAGCCAATGGATGTTCTTCTGTCGTCGCCGTATTTATCAGCAATCAGCAGAATCTCCGTACGGATCACGCCGAGCAGTTTTTTCTTATCTGCCAAAATAGCACGCAATTCTGCAATGCGGTCCATCAGCTCTGCATACTCTGCCTCAAGTTTTTCGCGTTCCAGACCTGTCAGTGCACGCAGACGCATATCTACAATTGCCTGTGACTGTGCATCGCTTAAGGAGAAACGCTCCATCAAACGTGATTTTGCTTCCTGCGTATTCTGGCTGCTCCTTATGATGCTGATGACTTCATCGATATTGTCAAGTGCGATCAGCAAGCCCTCTAAAATGTGGGCGCGTTCTTCCGCTTTGTTTAATTCGTATTTGGTTCTTCTGGTAACGACCTCTTCCTGATGGATCAGGTAATACTTTAACATGTCGTAGAGGTTTAAAACTTTCGGCTCGTTATTTACCAGTGCTAACATGATCACGCCAAAAGTATCCTGAAGCTGTGTATGTTTGTAAAGTAAATTCAATACGACATTCGGATTGACGTCACGGCGGAGTTCGATACAGATACGCATACCCTGACGGTCGGACTCGTCACGCAGATCTGTGATTCCATCCACTTTTTTATCGCGGACTAACTCGGCGATCTTCTCGATCAGTCTCGCTTTATTAACCATGTACGGAAGTTCGGTTACCACGATACGGTTTTTGCCGTTTTGCATTGGTTCTATATCTGTAATTGCACGCACACGGACTTTTCCACGTCCGGTACGGTAAGCCTCATTAATCCCGGCTGTTCCAAGAATCATGCCTCCGGTAGGGAAGTCCGGTCCCTTGACGATAGAGAGTAATTCTTCGATATCGGTATCGCGGTCCTCCTCGACTTTGTTGTCAATGATCTTTACTACGGCATTGATGACTTCGCGCAGGTTGTGCGGCGGAATATTTGTTGCCATACCAACGGCAATACCGGTAGTTCCGTTTACTAAAAGGTTCGGATAACGGGATGGCAGAACGGTAGGTTCTTTCTCCGTCTCATCAAAGTTTGGAACGAAATCAACGGTGTCTTTTCCAATATCGGCAAGCATTTCCATGGAAATTTTACTGAGACGTGCCTCCGTATATCGCATGGCAGCCGCGCCGTCACCGTCCACGGAACCAAAGTTTCCATGACCGTCAACTAACGGATATCTGGTCGACCACTCCTGTGCCATATTTACAAGAGCTCCATAAATAGAACTGTCTCCGTGCGGATGGTATTTACCCATCGTATCACCGACGATACGCGCACATTTACGATGCGGCTTATCCGGACCATTGTTCAGCTCTATCATTGAGTAAAGCACACGGCGCTGTACCGGTTTTAAACCATCCCTTACATCAGGGAGCGCACGCTGCGCGATAACACTCATGGCATAATCGATATAGGATGTTTCCATCGTTTTTTTCAAATCGACGTCATGAATCTGATCAAAAATTTTATCATCCATCTGATTTCTTCTCCATTTCTAACTCGTCTCTGTCATCCGAACTTCTGCAAACGGATCACATCTTCTAAAAATCCGGCTGCACCTATCTGTTAAATATCCAGATTCTGTACATACTTTGCATTTTCCTCGATAAACTCACGTCTCGGTTCTACCTTGTCACCCATCAAAGTCGTAAATGTCACATCAATCTCCGAAGAATTTTCCTCATCGATCATGACACGTTTTAAAATACGTTTTTCCGGATCCATAGTCGTCTCCCAGAGCTGCTCGGCATCCATCTCTCCAAGTCCTTTGTAACGCTGGATTTTGTTATTGCCATCACGTCCGATCTCAATCAGGATATTGTTTAATTCAGCGTCATCGTACGCATACCAGATATTTTTATTTTTCTCAATCTTGTAAAGCGGCGGAGTTGCAAGATATACATGCCCCTGCTTGATGAGTTCCGGCATAAAACGGTATAAAAATGTCAGCATCAGTGTCGCAATATGAGCACCATCGACATCGGCATCCGTCATAATAATGATCTTGTCATAACGCAGCTTGGAAATATCAAAGTCTTCATGAATTCCGGTACCAAATGCAGTGATCATTGCTTTGATCTCGGCATTGCCGTAAATTTTATCCAGTCTCGCTTTTTCCACATTCAGAATTTTACCACGCAAAGGAAGAATTGCCTGTGTTGCACGGCTTCTTGCTGTCTTTGCAGAACCACCCGCGGAATCTCCCTCGACGATAAAGATCTCACAGTTTTTCGGATCTTTGTCCGAACAGTCTGCAAGTTTTCCAGGTAAGGAAGTACCTTCCAAGGCTGTTTTTCTTCTGGTCAGGTCACGCGCTTTTCTCGCTGCCTCTCTCGCACGCTGCGCAAGCAGAGATTTTTCACAGATACTCTTTGCAACTGCAGGATTCTGCTCTAAGAAATATGTGAGCTGCTCACTTACCACGGAATCCACTGCTCCACGCGCCTCGCTGTTTCCGAGTTTCTGTTTTGTCTGTCCCTCAAACTGCGGCTCCTCAATCTTGATACTGATGATCGCAGTCAGTCCCTCTCGGATATCGTCACCTGTCAGTGCTGGTTCCGAATCTTTTAAAATCTTATTTGCTCTCGCGTAAGTATTAAATGTTTTCGTCAGCGCATTACGGAATCCGGCGAGGTGCGTACCACCTTCCGGCGTAATGATGTTATTTACAAAACTGTAGGTCGCATCGTTGTAGGAATCATTGTGCTGCATGGCAACTTCGACATACACACCATCCCTGGTTCCCTCACAGTAAATGACATCCGGGTACAATGCCTCCTTGCTGCGGTTTAAGTAAGTGACAAATTCCTTGATACCACCGGCATAATGGAACTCATGACAATGATGCGATTCTTCTCTGGTATCCGTAAGTACAATGCGAAGTCCTTTTGTTAAAAATGCTGTTTCACGAAGACGCTGTTTTAAAGTGTCGTAATCATAAACGGTCTCCTCGAAAATCTCAGGATCCGGATGGAATGTAACCTTCGTGCCGTGTTTTTCCGAATCACAGGTTCCGATTACTTTTACCGGTTCGTCCGGTTTTCCGATATGGTAACTTTGGAAATAAACCTGTCCCTCTTTGTATACTTCAACACAAAGTTTGGTGGAAAGCGCATTTACAACTGACGCACCTACTCCGTGCAGGCCACCGGATACTTTATATCCTCCACCGCCGAATTTTCCGCCTGCATGAAGAACCGTATATACAACCTCAAGTGCTGATTTTCCAGCTTTATGATTCATTCCAACCGGAATACCACGCCCGTCATCTTCAACTGTAATGGAATTGTCCGGGTTGATGGTAACCTCTATGTTTTTGCAATATCCGGCAAGTGACTCATCCACGGCATTATCTACAATCTCATAGACCAAATGATGGAGTCCTCTCGCCGATGTACTGCCGATATACATACCTGGTCTTTTACGAACTGCTTCAAGTCCTTCCAGAATCTGGATCTGGTCAGCTCCGTATTCATTTGGATTTTCAATTTTTTCTGTTGCCATTCTGCTAACCTTGCCTTTCTATAACTTGACCTTTTTCAAATACCTGACCACTTATTACCTCAAAAACCTTATTGATTTCGAACCTGTTACGGATAAATTCATCCAAACCGGTACATGTAATAATTGTCTGGGTATCACATATACTGTTTAACAAATAATTCTGACGATTGCTGTCCAACTCTGATAAAACATCATCCAGTAAAAGTACCGGAGTATCATGAATTGATTTTCTCACCAGCTCTATCTCGGATAACTTCAAAGAGAGTGCAGAGGTTCTCTGCTGCCCCTGTGAACCAAATTTACGGATATCAACACCTGCAATGGAAAAAAGCAGATCATCACGGTGTGGCCCTACAGATGTCTGGCACTGTTTCAGGTCGCGCGGTTTCACCCGTTCTAACTCCTGTTCCAACAGATCCGCAGAAACACTTGGCTCATACGAAAGAAAAAGTTCTTCTCTCCCGCCGGATATCCGATAGTGTATTTCATGAACAATCTCATTCAGTTCTTTTACAAACTTTTCTCTCCGTCTGATAATTTTTTTCCCGGTATCAATAAGCTGCATATCCCATACCGGGAGTGTATCCGATAATTCAGGCCGGTAAACCATATCTTTCAACAGTTTATTGCGCTGATTTAAGATTTTATTGTAATTTGACAGGTCATATAAATAAATTTTATCTAGCTGACATAACTCTGCATCCAGAAAATGTCTGCGTTCGGAGGGACCGTTTTTGATAATATTCAAATCTTCCGGCGAAAAAAATACAATGTTTAAAATTCCAAAAAGCTCACTTGCTTTTTTCATCGGTATCTTATTTACGGCAATTCCCTTAGAACGGTTATGTTTTAAATGCATGTCGATCTGGTATTGTTTGCCATTTTTTAAAACCATGGTACGAAGATGCGCTTCGTTTGTTCCAAAACGGATCATCTCTTTGTCTTTGCTTCCCTTGTGGGACTTTGTAGTTCCACTTAAGTAAGCAGCTTCCAGGATATTGGTCTTTCCCTGTGCATTATCGCCAAATAAAATATTGGTTCCCTCATCAAATGAAATCTGGAGATTTTCATAGTTGCGGAAATTGTTCAATTCAATGGACTGAATGATCATTTTGAGACTTTCACCGTTTCCCCGTTATAGGAAATCAAATCACCATCATGGATTTTTTTTCCACGCTGAAGTTCTGTTTCACCATTGACTTTTACCAGACCATCCTGGATGACAAATTTTGCATCAACACCGGATTCCACAAGTCCGGCTTTTTTCAAAGCCTGTCCAAGTTTTATAAATTCATCTGTTTCTCTAATCTGAATCTCTATCATGGAATTCCTTTCTATCGCCCTTTGGGCAATATCAATCATAGATTTCAAATTCTATAAAAATAATTAGTTTGCAGCTGCATTAAAGTTAACCGGAAGAATCAGATAAATAAATGTACCTTCATCATCCTTGATAAAACATGGTGCTTTCGGATTGACCATGTAAAGTGTTACTTCTTCTTCATCGATTACTCGCAGCGCATCAATGAAAAACTTTGGATTAAAGCCAATTAAAATATCTTTTCCTTCTTTGGCAATATCGATATCTTCATTCATGGAACCAATAAAGGAATTGATTTTTAATTCCATCGTTCCATCTGTGATGTTCATGATGATCGGTTTCTTATCACCTTCTTTGACAAGAAGTGTTGCACGGTCAATACAGTCTAACAGCTCACGTTTGTTTATTTTTACTTTTGTTTCATAATCAGAAGATAACATCTGTTCAATCTTGAAGTATTCACCTTCGATCAGACGGGAAACGACTGTCGTATTTTCAAACTCAAAAACGATGTGATTGTCTGTCAGGAAAATAGATACTTCATCTTCTGCACTACCCGGAAGGATTTTGCTGACTTCCTGAAGTGTTTTTCCGGGAACGACAACTTTTTTGTGAGAATAATTATTTTTTAATTCAATGTTGCGAATCGAAATACGGTGTCCGTCGAGGGAGACAACCTTAAGATCGTTTTCTTCGATCTCGAACAACTCACCTGTCATTAATTTGTTGTTGTCATTGTCAGCGATGGAGAAAATAGTCTGGCGAATGACTTCTTTTAAGGTGAACTGGGACATAACGATTGGTTCGTTACGTTCAATGTACGGAATATAGGAAAAATCATCACCGGATTTACCGACAATGTTAAATTTTGCTTTTTCACATGTAATAGTTGTTTTAAAGGATGCGTCAGTTTCGATCGTAACATCACTGTCTGGAAGTTTACGGACAATCTCGGAAAAGATTTTTGCATCCAGTGCGATTACACCACGTTCTGCAATCTCGCCTTCGATCTTTGTTTCGATCCCAAGTTCCATATCATTTGCAGTAAGTTTAATTTCGTTTGCAGAAGCATCGATCAGAATACATTCTAAGATCGCCATGGTAGTTCTGGTTGGAACTGCTTTTGAAACAATATTAACACCATGTAACAGATTAGATTTAGAACAAATTAATTTCATGTTGTAGATAACTCCTTCCTGATGAAACGTAGTGGCTCGCCAAAACGTGTTCATAAAAAAATAAATAGAAATCCGCCGTAGTCGTCTTAGAGGCTGTTAATAAGTTGATAACCGCAGAAAGCCTTAATTTTCAAGGGGTTAAAAAAAATTTGAGGTGGTATAACCCTGTGAAAACCATGCGGAAATTATCTTGAAATGATGTGAATTGAGGATGAGGCTCATAAATGCCTTAAACAGGTTTTAAACATGAAAATGAGACTTGTCCATACGGAATTCACGTTAATTTAACAAGATATCAACAATTTTTTGTGTATAACTTCGAAAAACCTTGATAACTTTAGTTAGGATTGATTTTTTTCTTGATAGTTTCTATTAAATTGCGTGTATTTTCGTTTGATTCGTATTCATCGGCAATTTTTTTGATACCATGAATAATGGTGGAATGGTCTCTTCCCCCAAGTAACTGTCCGATCGAGTCAAGCGGTATATCTGTCATATTCTTACAGAGGTACATTGCAATCTGTCTTGGTCTGGCAATTTCGTTACTTCTGTTTTTTGAGATCATCTGATCCAGTGAAATCTGGAAATGTTCCGAAACAACTTCAATGATAAGCTGAGGAGTGATCTCTCTTGGCTTGTCCGGTGTAATAATATTCTGAAGTTCTTTCATGGCAATTTCCATTGTGATATCTGTTTTTTCAAGATTGGAATATGCGAGAAGTTTGTTTAAAGCTCCTTCAAGTTCACGAATGTTGGATTTAATGTTAGTCGCAATATAATTAAGAATCTCATCGCTGAGTTTCATGTCGTCTGCTTCAACTTTTCTTCGCAGGATAGCCATTCGTGTTTCGTAGTCTGGAGTTCCGATATCAGCAATAAGACCCCATTCGAAACGTGAACGAATCCGGTCTTCTAAGGTTTCCATGTCTTTTGGCGGTTTATCGGATGTTAAAATAATCTGCTTGCCGGCAGAGTGGAGTGCATTAAATGTATGGAAAAATTCTTCCTGTGTACTTTCCTTACCGATGATAAACTGAACGTCATCGACCATTAATACATCAATCGTACGATACTTTTCACGAAGTTTGTTCATAGCGGAAGCATTACCACTTCGAATTGACTCGATTACTTCGTTGGTAAATTCTTCGGATGTAACATAAAGTACTTTTGCGTTCGGGTTTCTCTCTAATATAAAATGACCGATGGAATGCATAAGGTGAGTTTTTCCAAGTCCCGGTCCTCCATAAATATAGAGAGGATTGTATGCTTCACCCGGAGATTCAGCAACGGCAAGTGACGCCGACTGCGCAAAACGGTTATTGCTGCCGACGACGAACGTGTCGAATGTATAGTTCGGATTCAGATTTGATCTGTCCGCCTTTTCGGAAAGTGCATTTTTTTTCGGTACGCCGTTATTGCCGGTGCGGATATTTTTTGTCTGTTCCGGCAGGATGAACTTGATTTCGTATTCTGTCCCCGTAAGTTCTGCAATCGTTACCTTTAAAGGAAGATAATATTTTTTTGAAATATAGCTTAGGGTCATCTGTTCCGATGGAACCAGTATATATAAAGTGCTGCCCTCGACGCCGTAAACTTCGAGCGGGCGAATCCAGGTATCAAAAGAAATATCACTGATATCATGCTCATGTTTGACGGTTGAGAGAATCTCGTCCCATTTTTCTAAAATTTTATCCATTTTAATCCTCATTTTTGCGCTGTATTTTGCGCATAACAAATATGAGCTTACGCCCAAATTTGTACGCTCCTGATAAAAAATCCTACATAG
>ENA-OPSR01000241-OPSR01000241.1-human-gut-metagenome-genome-assembly--contig:-NODE-241-length-25329-cov-3.131519_pt1 | contig 25329 bp, 23 predicted proteins | sample MGYA00241459_ERZ501910 | MGnify/ENA primary metagenome ERZ501910 (study PRJEB25962, sample SAMEA2042504) | human gut metagenome | biome: human gut; feature: human-associated habitat; material: faeces...
CTAAAGATCTTCCCTCCCCCTGCATAGCAGGGGGTTTATTTTTACTGTCACACAATAAAAAAAGGAAGAATTCCATTACTGAAATCCTCCCTTTTTTTATATATCAGAACATTCCGTTCACAGTCTTGTATTTGTAAAGCATCTCCGCATGATTCTGCTCTTCCACCTGGATATCTGCCAGAAGCTTCCTCACACCACTGTCTTCAAAAGCAAAAACATCCGAGTTGTATTCTCCGGAAATCAGCTTTTCTGTTCCGATACAGTCTGTTGCAAGAAAAGCATCGTGTTCCTTATCCTCTGAGGACATCACCGATGTGTAAGCAGCCTTTGGCTGGTAATCACGGCCGTCACTGTCATTACAGTTTACCTGTGGAACTGTACCGGAAAGCACCTGGCTCAGGGAATCGTAATGCTCCTGCTCTTTTTTCTGAAGAGTCTGAAATAAGCTTTTAAGCTCCGGATCCCTGGCCTGCTGTGCGTATTTTCCGTATTTTTCAATGCAGCTTTTTTCCTGTGTCTGAAGATCCTGGATCACTGTGCGTTCTTTTTCCTTTAATATCATTATGATCATCCTTTCTTTTGATAATAATGATAGTATGGTTTGGAAACGCGATTTTATTCATATTTTACGCAGTCAGGATCTCCATCAGTGCTCCGTAAAGATCCTTGTCCAGTTCCATAGACTGAAGCTCCGACAGAAGAACCGGCAGCTTCTTTCCTGCTGTGATCAGCTGATATAATCTGTCCTTCAGCACAAAACCGATCTCTGCCTGGTTCAGGAAATCGAAGACACGCTCTTTTGTCCGATTATCTGCCACTTCGCCAGCGAGAATGATCTGCACCTCTGCCGCTGTGTCTGCTGCCACTTCCACACAGATCTTCTGAAGCTTCTCCTCATATTTTACAGCAGCCTCAGTCTCTGCTCCGTTAACCAGAACCTTCACAGTATCTGTGCCTGTTTTCGCAAAATTACAGAACTCCACGGTATAAGCTCTCTTTGCCGGGATCAGCTCTGTTTTTCCCTGTGCAGGATGAATGGTAAACACTGCCTGATCCTTTTCCTTATAATCCATTTCCGTAAATACACAGGCACCATTTTCGTAAGCACAGGTTTCGTTGTCATCCTCATACAGTCTGAAGTTTCCGTCAGCTCCCGGGAATACCTTGATCTTCAGGCTTTCCGGATTCTTTTCCGCCTCTGTTCCACGGATCTCATCGGTCATCACAAGAATGCCGCCTGCTTTTGCAAGAACCGGAATACTGTCCAGAGTACGGTACATATCCACCATTCTTCCGCCCTCATAGCGCAGACCTGTATAAAGATCATACCCCCCCCCATCCGGCAGCCATACTGCTGTCTTTGCTACATTAAGGCCTTTTACTCTCGGTGTTGTCACCGCCGCTACCATCAGCTGGTCTCCGAAAAAGTACTGATTTTTTACCGCATATGCCTCCGGTGCCTCCGGATATTCATAATACATGGGCTCCACCAGAGGAAGATCTTCCTGATAGCTTCTGTAGTTCATTGTATAAAGATACGGCATCATTCTGTGGCGCTCACGGAGAGCTTCTTCCATAACAACCTCTGTCTCCTTTTTGAAACGCCACGGCTCTTTTCCGTTGAAGTCACTGCATGAGCTGTGAAGACGCATGATCGGAGAAAAGATCCCGTACTGTGTCCAGCGGGCGGTCATCTCGTCATCCTTATATCCAAGCATATGTCCGCCGATATCATGGCTCCACCATCCATAACCGATGTTGGAAGCTGTGGATGTAAAGTATGGCTGAAAATCAAGGGAATCCCAGGTAATATGGGTATCTCCGGAAAAACCTACCGGATATCTGTGGCTTCCGGGACCTGCATATCTGGAAAAAGTCATAGGACGTTTTCCGTTTCTGGCGCTGTCCAGGAAATGGAAGTGGTTGAAGATCCACAGAGGATCAAGCCCTTCGATCTTGCAGTTGCTTCCCTGCTGCCAGTCGATCCACCAGAAATCCACACCTTCTTCCTCTCTCGGATGATGAAGATATTTGAAATAGGCTTCCATAAATTTCGGACTTGCCGGATCGCATACTACCGGGTCCTCATTTTCATAATCCACACCCATGGCCTTTGCCATGTCTTCATACATTTCTTCCCAGCCCTGTACGCCGTCTGCAGGATGTACATTTAATGTGGTACGCATTCCTCTTTTATGTAAACCATCCAGGAAACGCTTCGGGTCCGGGAAGAGCTCTTTATTCCAGGTATATCCGGTCCATCCGCTTCCATATTTCGGGTCAACATCGGTCACATGCCAGTCCATATCAATAACGGCAACCGTGAACGGGATATTTTTTTCCTGAAATTTATCCATCAGCTCATTGTAGCTTTCCTCAGAATATTTATAATATCTGCTCCACCAGTTTCCGAGAGCAAACCTTGGAAGCATCGGTGTTTTTCCGCAAAGTCTGTAAAAATCATGAAGCGCTTCTTTGTAGTCATGTCCGTATCCGAAGAAGTACAGATCCTTGATGCCCTTTCTTCTTGGCTCGATCCAGCCGTCCGGCAGAAGCACCTGCGATCTGCTGTCGTCCACCAGAGAATATCCGAACCTGGAAAGAATACCATGCTCCAGCTCTGTTGCTCCGTCCACCATATCCAGCGTTCTGGCAGTTCCCTTCAGATCATGGATCTCTTCTCCGTAGTGCCAGATGCTGTGGTAAGCGCTTAAGTTTCCTTTTACCTGAATGCTTAAGCCCCAGCTGGTAAATTCCTTCTCATTATAAATAAGGTGGATTCTTTTCGTATGAACCTCGATTCCATCCTCTGTACGCACTACACGATAGTCCGCTTTTGGAAAATCCCTGAAAAACACCATCTGCGTGGGGCGGTCCTCAAATACGCCCTCCTCATCATACTCCAGACGGATCAGTCCCTCTGTAAGAAAAGTAATCCTGTATTTGTCCCCTGTGATCATATTTTCGCTTAATGCCAGAGGATGTGTTTCTACTTTATATATATCCTGCATTTATGTCCCTCCGTTTATTATCTGTATGCCATCAGCCCTTTACAGCAGATGCTGCGATTCCGGCGATAAACTGTTTCTGGAAGAACAGATAGATCAGAAGTACCGGGATGATGGAAATGGCAGTTGCCGCAAACAGTGCACCATAATCTGTGGAATACTGTCCGTTAAACATCTTAAGACCAACGGCAAGAAGCTGTTTGTATTTGTTTGTAATTACCAAGTATGGCCACAGGAAATCCTCCCATGTCCAAAGGAACTGGAAGATCGCAATACTGAAGATTCCGTTCCTTTTAGTTTAACGATAAATCTATTGTTAATCTATCACGCGCATAGAGATTCGTCAATATAATTTTATTATTTCGTCGATTTTTCTAGTATTTATATGTGGTTTTTGTGCATTTTTCATATTTCAAGGCTGCGTTTTTTTATTTTCCCGCAATCATACATTGATTTTTTCACTATGTTGGACTATAATATATATAGTTTATAAACCGTTTTTTCGAACATTTATATTTCGTGTTTAAACCTTGTAAACCTGTTAATAAGAAGATACATAAATTCTGGATTTTTCATTGTATTTTTATTTTTAACTGAGAAATGTGTCAGAATTTTTTATATAATATATATGTATGACAGCAGTTTCCTCCCGGAAACTGCTATGGAAGAACAGAGGTGTGTAGTATGACATTAAAAGATATCGCAGACCTGGCCGGTGTCAGTATGATGACCGTCTCCAATGTGATCAACGGCAAAACCAGCCGCGTTTCCCAGAAAACCAGAGACAAGGTCAATGCGATCATAGAAGAATACGGATATGTTCCCAACCTGAATGCCCGGAGCTTATCCAATAAAAAATCCCATATCATCGGCATCATCATTTCCCTCGATGAAAAAGATGTGCTCCTGGGAACCAACTATTTTGAGAACCCTTATGTCAGCACCATGATCGGTGCTATCGAAAAAGAACTGCAGAAGAATGAATATTTCACCATGATCCGCTCTGTATCAAAAAATGCGGATATCATTTCCCTTCTGAAGAACTGGAATGTGGACGGAATCATCATTCTTTATCCGGCAGCCAGCGAATACATGGCCCGTCTTCTGAATTCTGCCACCTGTCCTGTGGCCACCTTTGACTGTGAACTGGAGCATCCAAACCTGATCAACATTACTTCCAATGACGAGAAAGGTCTTTATCTTTCCACCAAGTATATGATCAATCATGGACATACTGCCATTGCTTTCGTAGCAGATTACGAAAATAACCCGGTGCTTACCAAACGTTTCAATGGTTACAAGCGTGCGCTGGATGAAAATCATATCCCTATAAATCCGGATTATGTTTATCAGTACCCTCCTTCCTACGAAGGTGGTATCAAAGCAGGCCGGAAGATCGCTACGGACCGTTCTCCTGTCACTGCGGTAGTGACAACCGCGGATATCTGCGCCATCGGAATCATGGAAGGGGCACGGCTTGGCGGTTACCGGATCCCTGTGGATCTTTCTGTGATCGGCTACGATAATCTGGCGCTCTGCCAGTATACCATGCCCAAGCTGACTTCTGTTTCCCAGAACATTCCCAAGAAAGCCCGAATGGCAACCAGCCTTCTCCTGGAAAAGATCCGCACAGGTTCTGTCAGCTCCTCCTGTCAGGCTTCTCTTGATGTGGAGATCGTGGACCGGCAGTCTGTGATCTCGCTGTACTGATCCATATCATAATAAAAAAATCCCCCCGAAGCCACTTACAGGACACAGGCAGGAGCGCCTGGTGTCTGTTAGGGTTCGGGGGGATTTTTTTATCACAGATATCTCAATCAAATAACTGCTTCGCAGTTTCGATTAGAATCTTGCAAATCCAAGATCTTTCAGAGTAAGACCTGTTTCATTTTTGATTACTCTGTTCATGTCAGTGAATGAAAGTTGTGTATATGTATTAGCTTCAAGCGCAGGCATCCAATATGCTTTTCCGCCCTTAGTTGTGTAAAATGTCAGTCCGGATCCGGTCCAGGTTGTTGCATTCAATGTTGCAGAATATTTGGCATCACCGAGTGTAGAAATTACTTTCATCTGATCAATTTTAGTTCCAGTTAAGTAAGTATCTACTTTTATACTATCTTTACCTGAGATAAGCGTACTGCTGAAATGTAATTGAGATTTTGACTCAGAATATGTAATCACTGTCGTAACATTTGTTCCATCCTTACTTGTACGAACATCTCTGAGTTTACCGCCATTCGCCTTAACCGCATTGATCAGCTTCGCATAATTATTCTTAACTGTGGCACTTGCCTCATAAACCGGTTTCTCTTTTACCTTAACTGTGCAGGTGAAGGTACGTCCGCCAAGTTTGGCTGTGATCTTAGCTGTCCCCACTTTCTTTCCGCTAACTTTACCTGTGCTGCTGACTGTAGCAACCTTGGTATTGCTGGAACTCCACTTAGGAGAAATCTTAGCTCCTGTAACCTTCAGTGTGTAAGAAGAACCTGCAAAAACAGATAATGTGCTCTTGCTCAGCTTCAGTGTGCTGATTCCGGCAACAGCGGAAAGACCTGTTTTGTTGTAGCTGCTCATGGTCTTCTTGTTCTTTGTGTAAGCTCTTACTGTGTAAGTATATTTATTTCCTACGCTGACCTTCGTATCGGAATAGGAAACCTTGCTGGCTCCTGCAATATCTTTCAGGTTTACCCATCTACCGCTGTTTGTCTTTCTCATAACACGGTAACCTGCCGCGCCTTTTACAGCACTCCATTTCACAGCTACGGTGCTCTTTCCTACAGCTTTAACGGATACCATCTTCGGTGTTCCGATGGTTGCCGCCTGTACCTCTGTTACAAATCCTGTTCCCGGAATTGCTGCCGGTGCTGCGGTAATGATCATCATTCCTGTCATGATCCCGCATAATGCTTTTTTGAAATTTCGCATACGTTGTTCCTCCCATTTCTTTTCCGTACTTCTGTCAGATACAGCGAAAAATATGACAATTATCTCCCTGTTATGATTCGGAAAACATCTGCCTGACTGTGTCCTGACTGTTACAGTAACTTTATCATATTTATCCATATTTATCAACAATAACAGCCAGTAAAAATCCCTTCAACTCTGTCTTACAGCCCATCCCTGTACACACTGTTGATCGTAGCCTGGGCATGTTCCAGCTCTTTCTTCTGGATGATTGCCTCCCGGTCGCTTAAGATCGCCAGCATTTCATCGATCACATCATCCACTCTTGGACTTGTCACCCGGTATAAATATCCCAGCATCCGGGTGGCTGTGTAATCAGTATTCATATGTTTATAGGCGATCTCCCGGCATAACTCATCGGGATAGCCTTTATCCTGAAGCGCTCTGTAAAGCTCATCTGTTCTTGTATCTGCCATATATGCCTGTCATTCCTCTCTTATTTTTTATCATTCCTTTTTGATCATCCACTCACTGATCCTTACCGGCTTTTTTCATTGCCCGGATTCCCCAGATCACGATTCCAAAGCATCCGCCGATGAGGATCCATACCGGCCACATGGGGGCCGGGCTTAAATTCCCGCTTATTCCGGCATACAGACAGACCGCAACCCCTGTAAGCTTCAACATGGACATCATTTTTATTCCGATCTCGTACAGCTGTTCTTTATTTTCCTCTGTTACTTCCACCGGAAAATTGCACCAGTCCTGTGGAATGTGTTCACAGAACATCATAAGTCCCAGGATCAGAAGTGCCAGGATCGGTTCAAAAAATAAAAAGCCCCTCTTTCCATACCGGTTCGGTACCCCATGGAGGTCAAAATGGATCGGTACTCTCTCCGGAAGGCTGCTCCAGACAGCCTGCAGATATATGACATATGCAAAGATCATCAGGAAACAGATCACACTGGTAATGGTCCTCAGCTTTTTTGCAGACATTCGACACACTCCTTTCATCGCAGGATAAATCCATCATTCTCTTTCCTGTATTTTACACACAAATCACCAGTTTGTAAAAGTATTTTGCCAAAAATCCCCTCACAGAGCGCTATCTGTGAGCACTAACAATTGCACACAAAATTTATATATGATAAAATGGACATGTTGTCTAAAACATATTTTAAGAAAGGGAAAGGAATATGTTAGAAAAACTTTTCAAGCTGTCCGCAAACAAAACGGACGCCAAAACAGAGGTTCTGGCAGGTATCACCACCTTCATGACAATGGCGTATATCCTGGCAGTTAACCCGAACATCCTGTCTGCGACCGGCATGGATTCCGGAGCTGTATTCACAGCTACCGCACTGGCAGCCTTCCTTGGAACGCTGCTGATGGCGATCTTCGCCAACTACCCGTTCGCACTGGCACCAGGAATGGGACTGAACGCATACTTTGCCTACACTGTTGTTATCGGCATGGGATACAGCTGGCAGTATGCACTGACTGCAGTTTTTGCAGAAGGTATCGTATTCATCGTTCTCTCACTTACCAATGTACGTGAAGCGATCTTCAATGCGATCCCACTGAACCTGAAATCCGCAGTCAGCGTTGGTATCGGTCTTTTCATTGCATTTGTCGGATTACAGAACGCCAATATCGTAATCGGCGGTTCCACACTGCTGCAGCTTTTTTCCGTTGACGGATATAACGCAGCCAAGGGCGTGGAGGCTTCCTTCAACAATGTTGGGATCACCGTTATCCTGGCCCTGATCGGAATCATCGTAACAGGAATCCTTGTTGTAAAAAATGTCAAGGGAAACATCCTCTGGGGAATCCTGATCACATGGGGGCTTGGTATTATCTGTCAGTTCGCCGGACTTTATGTTCCGAACCCGGAGATCGGTTTCTACAACCTGCTTCCGAATTTCAGCAACGGACTTTCCATCCCGAGTCTTTCTCCGATCTTTGCAAAACTGCAGTTTGACGGAGTTTTCTCACTGGATTTCCTTGTTATCCTGTTTGCGTTTTTATTTGTAGATCTTTTTGATACTCTTGGAACTCTTGTTGGTGTATCTTCCAAAGCCGGCATGCTGGACGAAGAAGGCAAGCTCCCGAATATCAAGGGCGCTCTTCTTGCAGATGCAGTTGCCACAACTGCCGGTGCTGTTCTTGGTACATCCACAACTACAACTTTCGTAGAAAGTGCTTCCGGTGTATCTGAAGGCGGAAGAACCGGACTTACCGCAGTGACAACCGCTATTTTATTCGGTCTGTCCCTGTTCCTGTCCCCGATCTTCCTGGCAATCCCGTCCTTTGCCACAGCTCCGGCACTGATCATCGTTGGTCTGTACATGCTCAGCAACGTCATCAGCATTGACTTCAGCGACATGTCCGAAGCGATCCCATGTTATGTATGTATCATCGCAATGCCGTTCTTCTACAGCATTTCCGAAGGTATCTCCATGGGAGTTATCACATACGTAGCCATTAACCTGATCACAGGTAAGGCAAAAGAAAAGAAGATCAGCGCTCTGATGTATGTACTGGCAGTGCTGTTTATCCTGAAATATATTTTCCTGTAAAATATGGCAAAAAATTTCCCGGGCGTTTTGTCCCGGGAGTTTTTTTATTCCAGCAAAATATTTTATTTCTTCGGCTGATACCGCATATTCGACACATTATAAACCGTGATAAACGCTTTCGGGTCTTCCTGGTTTATGAATTTCATCAGCTTCTGATATTCACCTTTATCTACGATGGTGATGATCTCATGGCGTTTTTCCATATTGTAGGCACCGATGGCTTCGTAGATCGTTGCACCGCTGTGCAGATCATGAATGATAAACTGGCGCAGTTTCTCTTCTTTCTTTGTGATGATGCAGACACGCCGCTTGATGTTATGGTCAAAAATAAAATGATCCAGAACGATCCCGTTAAAATACGTTCCCAGAATACTCAAAACTACTGTCTTTTTATCATAGACAAGTGCTGCGGAAAGTGCCACACACATGCCGGAAAGAGACATGGCTTTTCCCAGCTCCATGTGAAGATATTTGTTCATGATCTTCGCCACGATATCCAGTCCGCCAGAAGAAGCATTCCTGTTAAAAAGAATGCTTAAACCCACGCTGACCACCAGGATATAGCACAGAACATCCAGTTCCTGACTGTCTGTCATGGACCCGAAATTTGGAAAAATAATCTCAAACAATCCCAGAAACAACGGCAGCATTACACTGGTATAAACCGTCTTAACTCCAAACTCTCTTCCACAGGTAAAAAATCCAATAATCAACAACACCACATTCAGAATCATGGTAATCGCCGACAGCTGCAGCGGCACAAAGTTGGAAAGCACGATTCCAAGACCGGAAATACTGCTGACTGATGTATGGCTTGGTACCAGGAAAAAATATACCGCCGCTGCGATGATCGCCACTGCCACGGTCAGGATCACCGTTTCTTTGATGATATCTATATAATTCAGTTTCTTTTTCATGGCATCAGATACTCTTCCCACTCTTTTTCTTTGGCACCGACCAGAATTTTATCCTCTGCTACAAGAATCGGACGTTTCACAAGCATTCCGTCTGTTGCAAGAAGTGCAAGCTGTTCCTCTTCGCTCATCTCCGGAAGTTTATCTTTCAGTTTCATCTCTTTATAAATATTTCCGCTGGTATTAAAAAAACGCTTCAGCGGAAGGCCGCTTTTTTCCCACCAGGTTTTCAGTTCCTCCGCTGTTGGATTGTCCGTTTTAATATCACGCAGCGTATATTCTGCGCCACTCTCGTCCAACCATTTCTGAGCTTTTTTGCAGGTACTGCATTTTGGATAGCATACAAATAACATGTTGTGTCCCCCTGTTCTTCGGCAGTAAATATGGAAATCACTACTGTCTGTTTTTTACTTACAGCATGGAATATGGAATTTTTATGGAACTTTTTCCCAGTGCTGTCTGAGGTTTATTTTAACATAGATGTTGATGTTTTTCTATCCTGTTATTCCGCCCAGATCAGCTTCGATTCCTGCTTCATCTCATCCACAATTTTCTCCGCTGCATCCAGATCCCCTTTTGCTTCCAGCTCCGTTAATTCCAGGCTCTTCTTTTGGGCTTCCTCGCTCATATAATAAACTTCTTTTACCGTCTCCGGGGTGCTGTCATCCTCCGGTGATAGCTCCTCTGTCTTTTTGGAAAAATCCTGAAGCAGCATATCATTACCTTTCAGTTCCAGAGTTCCTGCATAGGGTGCGTCAATGGCGTAGACAAACTCTGTTTTTCCATCTTCTGTGTATTGTACTTTCATTCGGTTGATGAGATTATTGGAAGAATACAGGCAGTTATTTTTTACATACATTCCACTGTCCTCCAGGGTCATATATTTTTCGTTGAAATACCAGTGGTTGTAGCCTGCTGCCGCAACGATAAGTGTCAGGACAACGGCCACTGCCGCTGTCAGAACTCTGCGTACCAGAAGTTTTTTTCGAATTTTTTTCAGTGCGGCAACGCTTCCGGCATTTGCATTACTTTCAGTATTTTCCGTCCTGCCGGCTCCATATCCTGCTGTGGAGGCTGCAGATGATTTTATCCTAGCCTGCTCTTTTCCCTGCTCCTCTTTCATGATCTCCAACATTTTTCTGCATTCCTGACAGGTTCCCATATGTTCTTCCACCAGTGCCCGACTGTCTTCGCTTAAGATCCCATCTATATAAGATGGCATCAGATCCTGTATTACATCACATGTGATCTTCATATTCCAGCTCCTCTCTGATCTTTACTCTTGCACGGTAATAAGTCACCCGCGCCCAGTTTTCACTTTTTCCAAAAAGCATTCCGATCTCACTAAACTTAAGCTCTCCGAATGTCCGCAGGGAAAAAACTTCTTTATACGGTTCCGAAAGGCCATGCAACACTTTGTGGATCTCCATAGCCTGACTCCGCTGTGCCAGCTTTTCCTCAAAAATTTCTCCGCCATGGCTTTCTGCTGTTTCCGGCTGCTCCTCTCCGGGAAGTTGCTTTTTCTGCTTTTTCAGATGATCGTACAACGTATTCTTTGCAATCTGGCAAAGCCACACCCGCACATCACAGTCACCACGGAACTGATCTGCTTTTTTCAGTGCCTTAAAAAATGTCTCCTGGGTCACTTCCTCAGCCAGTGATCCATCCTGTGAGACAGAACGGATATACCGATATACAATGTCAAAATATGTCCGGTAAAGTTCCTCAATATTCATCGGCTTTCTTCTTTCCTCCCTTCTCACTTATAAGACGCACTGATCTCAAAAACGTTACAGAAAATCTTTCAAAATTTCGTCCGGTATTTTATTCCGGCGTTTCTTTTAGCACAAACGAAGTGCCCGGTATAAAAATACCGGGCACAGCAATATCAGAATTTTCTTCTGACCTCTTCTTACACTCTGCTGCATACCTTCACATCGTTCCATGCTTTTCATAATATTTCTTTTTTTCCGCATACATAAGATCATCCGCTCTTCTCAGCATTGTCTCAAGCTCCGAAGAGCTTTCCTCCCAGACAACGCCAACAGAAACACTGATCCTTTTGGCAGCAATGCTGTCACAGATATCCCGGACCTTACTCCGGAAAACCTTCTCATCCATGTCAAAACAGATGAGTACAAATTCATCGCCACCTACCCGGTAAGCATTTTCCGGCAGAATCGCAAGCATGGAACGCGCTGTATTTATGATCAGCCTGTCTCCAGCCTCATGTCCGTAAAGATCATTCACCCGTTTCAGACCATTGATATCAATATATGCTACTCCTGTTTTTATCACTGTTTTTGCCTGCATGCCTTCCAGAACCTGAATATACCTGTTCCTGTTATACAAGGTCGTCAGCATATCACGATAGCTCATGTACTGCAGACGCGCCTTTCGCTCCTTGGCTTTCAGGCTGTCCGTTAAAAAGTACTGTATGGACGACAGCAGCGTATGATCCTCATAATGCAGCCTCGGATTATCTACCCCGAGAAATCCTATGATCTTTCCGTCACTGTTTAAAGGAACGGCCAGCAGCCTGGTAATGTCCTGCATCTTCAGAGTCTCATAATACGGCTGCCCCTGCTCCTCCTCAATATCCGGAATATAATACAGGCCATTTTTCCGAAAGCTGTCCATCCAGATATCCAGCATTTCCATGGGAACCTCCTGAAGATTATCCTTCTCAGCAGTCACTCCGTTCATGGCATACTCATAGGTATTTGTACAAACATTCCTCTTTTCATCGATCTGGACAATATAACTGCGATCTCCGTCAAAATACCCGCTGATAATACGCAGCAGATTGGAGATCGCCGCATCTTCATCTTCTCCTGATATCAGCTCCGCAATACATTTATTCAGTATCGTTGCGATCTCAAGTCTTTCCTTTATCTTACCCTCTCTGCTTATCAGCTGATACATTTCCTGATTCAGCTCCGTCATCGTCACGATAAACATAATGATCATGGAGATACCAACAGAAAACTCGATCAGCGACATTCCATACCAGAATGCCTGCACAGCTGCCGCCACTGCCAGAAGTACAACGCATGACAGCATAGAAAACAGGAGCTTCCGGCTGACTCTCTTTTTGTACTGGAGCAGAAGCGTAAGATCAATGAGCAAGCCTGCTGCCGAAAGAAGAATTAACATAATATATAACGGTGCCCGATGGTAATAATTATCCACATCTATGTAATAATACCAGTGAGTAAACTGCGAGATCACCACAAAAACAGCCCCTGCGGCAGCAATAACATATCCGGCTTTTACTCTTTTTAATGTTCTCCGCTCTTTTTTCGAAAACAGATAAACACACACATAAATATGAAAACACACCAGGACTACGTCACTTAAAAGAAATACGAGAAAACTCGAAATACGGACCATCACACTGCCCGGAACTCCGGGATATCCGCTGAAAATATGCCCCAGGGCATCCATCAGCAATAACAGGGAAGCAAAACTCTCCATCAGGACAAGATACCGCCGCTTTTCCCTGTTATAATTACTGCTCAGAAATATACATAATGCTGCTATGGCGCAAAATGCACATCCCCATATAAGTATTGCCACCTGCAGTACTTTTTCATCCGGCATAAAAACCACTCCTCACATTCGTCACTTACAATAAGTATTACACTTTACCGTGTAAAAGTCAACCTTCCAAAAAAATCCCGGAGTACATTGTCATACTCCAGGATTTTGTCGTCAACCGGATAAAAGCAACCGCATTCGCTACATAATTCTACACCAGATAACTGCTTCGCAGTTGATTCAGTTAAAGCTCTTCCCCGCAGGATTCAATCACTTTTTTGTACCAGTAAAAAGAATCTTTGCGGATTCTGGAAAAGTCTCCGGTCCCGTCATCATTTTTATTTACATAGATAAGACCATAACGCTTCTTGAATTCTCCGGTGGAGGCACTGACAAGATCTGTACAGCCCCAGCAGGTGTAGCCGATCAGATCTACTCCGTCATGGATTGCTTCCTTCATCTGCTCTATATGGCGGCGCATATATTCAATACGGTAATCATCGTGAATCTTTCCATCCTCTGTCAGCTGATCCACGGCCCCAAGACCATTTTCCACGATCATGATCGGAATCTGATAGCGGTCATAGATCTGGTTCAAAACATAGCGAAGACCAGTTGCATCGATCTGCCAGCCCCAGTCGGAAGCTTTCAGATATGGATTTTTCAGATTGTCACTTCCATTTCCGGCCGTTTTCTCTCCGTCCTTTGTCACGCTGACACAGCTACTGGAATAATAGCTGATAGTGAAAAAGTCCACCGTACCCTTCTTGAGGATCTCTTTATCCTCCTGAAGAACCTCCAGCTGGATTCCGTGCTCCTCAAAGTATCTCGCTGCAAATCCCGGATAATATCCTCTTACATGAACATCACCGGCAATGGAATTGTGGATCTGCCCAAACTGCTGTGCATATAAGATATCATCCGGATGGCAGGTATATGGATAACCATTGTGATAAGCAAGCATACAGCCAAGCATAAACTCCGGATCGATCTCATGAGCCATGGAAACTGCAAGTGCACTTGCTACCAGCTGGTGATGCATTGCCTGATAACGGCTCTGCTCACATACATCCTTCGGGTCCAGCATTCCTGCACAGAATACCGCACCAAAGTCCTGCGTCAGCATATTGATCTCATTAAAAGTCAGCCAGTATTTTACCTTACCTTTATATCTCTCAAATAAAACCTTTGCAAATCGAAGATAGAAATCGATCATCTTACGATTTTTCCATCCGCCATACTCCAGAGAAAGATGAAGGGGATTCTCATAATGAGAGATCGTTATCAGCGGCTCAATGTTATATTTTCTCAGTTCGTCGATCACATTGTCGTAGAACTTAAGGCCTTCCTCATTTGGAGTTTCCTCATCCCCATTTGGGAACACTCTGGACCAAGAAATAGAAAAACGATATACCTTAAATCCCATCTCTGCAAAAAGAGCAATATCCTCTTTCCAGTGATGATAAAAATCAGTCGCCTGGTGATTGGGATAAAATTCTTCCGGTAACGGTGCCGGCGGTGTAAGACGACGTTCCTTATCCACACTTCCTCCTGTCAGGATATCTGCAATGGACGGGCCTCTGCCATCCTCATCCCAACCGCCTTCATACTGGTTTGCAGCGGTTGCTCCGCCCCAGAGAAAGTTTTCCGGCATACGGTTATAATTTTTCATATTTTAATTTTCTCCTTTTTACAAACATCAGGCGGATCTGTTATCTCCGCCTGATGTTTCGTTGTTATTCTTATACAATAGTCAGGAATTTATCTCCTGCATTTACAGCTGCATCTTCTTTTTCCATGCATACTGCTTTGATATAATCAGAAATATTGGTCACAACAACCGGTGTGATCAGATCATATCCTTCTTTCTTAATGGCATCCATATCGAATTCCACAAGAAGCTTTCCTTTTTTTACCTTATCTCCATCAGAAACATGGGATTTAAAATATTTACCATTTAAATTTACAGTATCAAGTCCGATGTGGATCAGAATTTCTGCTCCACTTTCTGTCACAAACATGATTCCATGTTTGCTGTCCATGATATTTGCCACCGTACCATCTGCCGGTGCATAAACCTTTCCTTCTGATGGAACGATTGCTGCTCCGTCACCTAAAACCTTATCCGCAAAAGTTTTATCCGGAACATCGGAAAGTGCTTTTACAGTTCCTGCTACCGGTGCACAAAGCTCGATCTTATCTACAAGCGGAGCGTTCTGCTGTGCCGGCTGTTTTTCTGTATCTGTGTTCTGTACTTCATCCTCTGTCTCAGCCTTTACATCCTCAAATCCGAAGATAAGCGTAAGAACAAAAGCAGCTACAAAAGATACCACGATCATAATGATTCCATAAAGCAGATTGCTTAATCCCTTCTCACCGATAAACGCCGGGATCGCCATGATACAATTCTGTGCAATGTAAAGAGAAACCTGAAGAAGTCCTCCTACGATACCACCGATTCCGGCTGCTATGGAAGCTGCTACAACCGGTCTTTTCAGTTTCAGTGTAACACCATACAGAGCAGGCTCTGTGATACCCATAAGAGCGGAGACACCGGCTGCACTTGCCAGCTGTTTCATGTTGCTGTCCTTGGATCTTACAGCTACTGCAAGAGAAGCTCCGGACTGTGCAAGGTTAGAGCATACCTGAGATACAAAAATCAGTGTATCGGTACCACCGGTTGCAATGGCATTCAGTCCGATTGGTGTCAGCGCATGGTGCATACCGGTCATAACGATGAACGGGAAGGTTGCTGCAAGGATACCTACAATAATGAAACCAAGTTTTACGGACAGGAAGTTGATGGCTACCGCAAGTCCGTTACCAATAATTGTTCCGAGCGGTCCAACTACGATCAGGGCGATCGGTGCACTGATCAGAATTACCAGTGTCGGGTTCAGGATCAGTTTTACCATTTTCGGTGTGATCTTATCAACCAGAATCTCAATATAATGTGTGATCCATACCATCAGGATAACCGGAATAACGGAATAAGAATAAGTTGCTTTTGTGATCGGCAGACCAAACAGTGTGATGGCCGCATCACCAGCTACCATAGTTACAAAGGTAGGGCTTAAGTAAACACCGGCAATAAACAGCGCCAGTGACTGGTTCACGCGGAAAACCTTGGCAGCATTTGCTGCGATCAGGAACGGCATGAAGTAGAAAGTAACATCTCCGATAAAACTGATCACCTGGTAGGTACTGCTTGTTTCTGATACCAGATGAAAAGTTGTCAGCAGAGTAAGTACAACTTTGATCATACCGGCTGCAGTCAGGGCAGGGATCATCGGGGTCATACATCCGGTGATGGCATCGATAACTTTTGAAACAACACTCTTTGAGCTGTCAGAGTTCGCTGCCGGTGCATCATCGGTAGGAACACCTTTGTCCTCCAATGCCTTGTAAACAGCGTTCACTTCATTTCCTGCGATAACCTGGAACTGATCTTCATGCCAGTTAACGCCGGAGATCTCAGAAAGCTTTAAGATCTCTTTCTCGTTGATCTTCGATCTGTCTTTCACATAGAAACGAAGCCTTGTCATGCAGTGGAACAGACGGGTGATATTCTCTTTTCCGCCCAGTGCTGCAATCAGTGTGTCTGCAGTTTTTGCATAGTCCTTTTTCATTTGGGGACCTCCTTTAATAATAAATATTGAAATTTATATTAAAGGTCTTGCCTGAAAAGATACGCACATGGCACGTATTTCAGTAACAATCCATTAACACCTAATTTATAAAACAATCTCTTTTTACAGATTTTTCAAACGTTTATGGTCTTCTGTGATCTTCTGGATATGAATCGTCAGATACAGCATTTCATCCTCAGTCATAGCGTATTTATATTCCTCTTCCATCATAAGATAGATCATTTTCACACAGCCGTAAGCTTCTCTATACTGCTCCTTGATGATCTTGAAAAGCTCCTGATTCTCATCATAATGAAGCTCTTTATGAAGGAATCTCTGGGCAAAATATTTCAGATGCGTGAGAAACCGCTGATAATACAGATTATCCTCCTGAAATTCCATATTGTCATAATACTTCTCCACGATGTCCAGGATCTGATGTACGATAATGGAAATCTGATAGCTGTCCGTCTTGCCGCCATCTTCCGCATTCACAAAATGCAATGCAAAAAATCCTGCTTCATCTGCAGAAAGATCTACCTCGAACATCTCATTTACCTTTTTCAGTAATTCCAAGCCGATCTCATATTCCTTATGATAAAGCTGCTTGATATCCAGAAGCAGCATATTCTGAAGGCGGATCCCGTTTTCAAGTCTAGAGATCGCACCCATGATATGGTCGCTAAGGGAAAAATAAATACTGTCATTTAATTTCATCCCCTCTTTTTCCTTCACTTCATTTACAAAAGCTTCCACAAAATCCAAATATTTTTCCGGAATAGCAGTCAGATAACCCTGTATCTCCTTGCTGATCTGGGCATTTTCCGCAGTAAAGATCTTCTCGATCCTGGACTCCTCCACTTGCTGTCCTTTCTTTTTCTGAAAGGCAATTCCGCAGCCCTTTACAATAACTTCATGTCCCTGTCCATCCCTGGACAGTATCAGATTATTATTCAAAATCTTATGGATAACCATATTCCTGTTCCCCCGCTGCCAGACAAACAAAAAAAAGACCATTACAGTATATAGAAACCCCATTCCTATACTACTATAAGGTCTTGCCTGACGATAAATAAATATTTCAGTAACAATCCTTCTGATTCGTAACTATTTAATAACTGTACGTAATAGTATCAGAAAAAATATATGTTGTCTATCTGGAATATTTAATAAAATATTTATAATATTTTTGTGAACTTTGACAAAATCCCCTGATGATCCTGCCATACGGATCAACGGGGGATTTTCTGTTCAGCTTTTTATTCTTCAAATCTCTTTTCCCTTAGTCGCAACGGCATGTACAACAAACGGTACAAACAATGTAATAAACGCCGCATATCCAAGGTATGCATATCCCTTCTTAACAACTGTCATCAGACCGAACTGTGCGATGGCAAATGCCAGGAATGTAAAGATCGCTGTAAAAACTGCATTTCTTCCAAGATGTCCCTGCGCTTTTTTCGACGGGCTGTCCATACGGCGCTCCACTGCATTTACGCAGCGGGTCACAATACCGGAGATCATATTTACTGCTGTGGAAATAGCTCCAAGGATGATCAGCAGAGAAATGATCGGTGTCAGAATTCCGGAACCAACTCCGTTCTGGACCAGTACAAGCATCGGTACAGATGCAGATGCAAGATCCTTTACATAAGCAATGGCAAGAAGTCCGAGAATGGAAAGTTCCATTGCACAGAAGTTGCATACAAACATCCAGATCGCTGCTTTGTTAATCTGTTTTTCATCAGTTACATCTTCCATGTGCTGGTACATAACGGATACAGAGGCCAGCTGGAAGAAAAAGTAAAGGACTGCTGAATAAAGAGCCGGTCCAAAAGCTCCGCTCTCGGAGGAAAGTACGGTCATTTCTCCGGAGGACATGGTATGGATGGAAGCTGTGATGTCGCCCCACTGTGCGATGATGTTCGGAACAAGTACAAGCACCAGGCCAATGATGATCAGCACACTCAAAGTAGATGCACATTTTCTTACCACATTGGTACCAAAAAGAGCGATCACAAAAATAAATACTGCAATGATCACGGTGCAGAGCCAGTAAGGAATTCCAAACAGAGTCTGCAGTGTGGAACCGCCTGTTGCAAAAGCAGCTGCAGATGCAGTTCCGATCATGATCAGGTAACAGATCTCATAGAGGTTTGACATAACCGGTTTTGTTTTTCCATAGAGGCTGTCGGAAAAACTTCTGTAATCGTAGGTTTTATGTTTGTAAGCGTAACGCATTCCATACCAGAAAAACAGTGCATATAACCCCTGTGTCACTGCCGGCAGAATCAGGCACCAGATACCATAGTTGATAAAGTACTGATAGATCTGCGCTCCTGACGCGAATCCTCCTCCGAACTGTGTGGTAAATGCGACGAACGCAAGTCCCATGGCCAGAGGCATTTTGCTTTGTAATGATTTGTTCTGACTCATCTCTCTTTCCCCCGTTTCTTTATTTATTATATTCGATGACTTTTCCCGGATTCAGGATCAGCTTGTCATCGAAAGCCAGCTTAATGGCTTTATAAAGAGCGATCATTCTCGGTCCCGCAAACTCTTCCAGGAATTCCAGACGTCCGTTTCCAATACCATGCTCACCAGAAAGCTGTCCTCCCAGTTCTTTGGACAATGCATACAGCTCTACCAGACTTGCGTGAGTGGCTTCTTTCCACTCCTGGTCGCTCATTTCCGGTCCACGGAGCATCTCTGTATGGATGTTACCGTCTCCGCAGTGTCCGCATGGCTCTACTCGGATTCCATGTGCGCTTGCGATCTTTTTGGCTGCTTTTACATACTCTGCGATCCTTGCTCGTGGAACAACCACGTCACACTCTTCCTGTGCCACAGAATCAGCTTTCATTCCCTCCAGGATTCCGCCTCGGACGCTCCATACGGCTCCGGCACGTTCCGGCGTTCCCGCAATGCAGCAATCCAGGGCTCCGTTTGCAAGAGCCGCTTCCGCTGCTGCCTCCACTGCGCTGTCCAGCTCCTGTTTGCTGGAGGCATCGTACATAACGATCAGCACTGCTTCGCCCTGTTTCACCGGGAACATTTTGTTCAGATTCCGTTCTACAATATCGATCAGTTCTCTTTCCAGGAACTCGATGGCTGTTGGTACAAATGGCAGTTCCAGAACTTTCGGAACCATGTCTGCACATTCCTCAAGGCTCTTAAATGGCATTACAAGAGTACAGGTACAGGTCGGTGCAGGAAGAAGTTTCAAAGTTACCTGGGTGAGGATACATAAGGTTCCCTCTGATCCGATCACCAGGTCTTTCACATCATATCCGGTTGTGTTTTTTACAACATTGGATGAAAAGTTCATGATGGATCCGTCCGGCATAACTGCCTCGATGCAGCGTACAAAATCTCTGGTCAGTCCATAACGTACTGCTTTCATACCACCGGCATTTGTGATAACGTTTCCACCGATGGAAGCTGTTTTTTCACCCGGGTCCGGTGGGTAAAAAAGTCCGCCTGCCGCTGCTGCCGCCTGAATATCGATAAGAAGTGCTCCCGGCTCAGCTGTGATGGTCTGGTTCTTTCTGTCAATTGGAAAAATCTTGTTCATTCTCATGACGGATAACATGATTCCGCCATATTTACAGGTGGCTCCACCTGCCAGTCCGGTTCCTGCTCCACGGCATACAACCGGGATATTTTCTTTGTATGCGTAAGCCATGATAGCGGAGATTTCTTCTTTATTCAAAACCTCCACATAGAGTTCCGGAGGAAAGACTCCGTACTCCGGCATCTCATCACGGTAATATTCTTTTGCGATCTCATCGCCGACCCATACACGATCTGAAGCAGTCACAGAACGGATGTAGTCAAAATCTTCTGAAGTCATTTTTTTATATGGATATGCCATGACTTAATCCTCCTTCCGATTCCTGATCAGTTCTGTCAGCTCCGGCACAACCTGATACAGATCATCTACAATACAGTAATCCGCAACATTAAAGATCTGTGCTTCCGGATCATTGTTGATCGCTACGATACAATCCGATCCGGTCATACAGGAAGTAAACTGGATGGCTCCGGATACACCACAGGTGATAATCAGCTTCGGACGGACGGTTCTTCCGGAAAGTCCGATCTGATGGGCAACATCTCCGAATCCGTTTTCTACCATCGGACGGGTAAAAGCAAGCTGACCGCCAATGGCTTCTGCCAGTTCCCGGCACATTTCCACGTCTTTTTCGTTCCGGACGCCACGGCCTGCAACAATCAGAACATCCTCTTCCTCAAGGCTCTTTACCTTATCAATAACTTTGGATGAAAGAATTTTGATCCTGGAATCTGCCATCTTTTCATTTACCGGACATACAACTACCTGTCCGTGAGGATCTTTTACCTTTTCTGCCTTATCCATAACTTTATAACGGACAGTGGCAAACTGCGGTCTTGATTTGGTGATTCCGATCTGCGCCATGATGTTTCCACCGAAGGCCGGACGGATCTGGATCATATCAGTATTGGAACGGATATCCAGTGTGGTACAGTCTGCAGTCAGTCCTGTATGGAATCTGGTGGAAAGTCTCGGTGCAAGGGAACGTCCCAGAGCAGTGGCTCCGATCAGAACAGAACTTGGTTTGTTGGCTGCAATACAGTCTGCAACTGCATCCGTGTAACAGTCTGCGCGGAAACCTTCAAAACCTTCGTTCTCATACACATACACATTGTCTACGCCATATGGGAGAAGTTTCTCTGCGTTTTCTTTTGTTCCTGCGCCTCCGACGATCACACAGTTGACCTGATAACCGACTTTGACTGCCATTTTTCTTGCCTCTCCGATCAGCTCAAATGTAACCGGATGGATCTCGCCTCTCTCCTGCTCCACATAAATAAGAAAGTTTTTCCATTTATCCTTGTCAAAAGATTTCGCCTTCTGCTCAAACTGGATTGCTTTTTCCGGGCAGTTACGAACGCAAAGTCCGCACATACGACAGGCATCACCTACAACAATTCCTTTTCCCTCTATGGTAAGGGCTCCAAAAGGACATTTTTCCACACATACTCCGCAGAGTACGCATTTATCTACGTCAAATTTTAAAAATTCCATTGTTCCGCTTCCCCCTATATGATCTTCTTTCCGGTCAAGAGAGCAACAAGTTTATCTGCTTTTTCTTTTGCAGTTCCTTCCAGATAAACCTGTTTTTCGCTTTCCTCCGGCGCAAACATTTTTTCTACAGAGGTAGGGGAACCGATCAGTCCATAACGGCTCAGATCCTGATTCGGCATATCTTCAAAACTTAAGATCCGTACCGGGCGGTCTTTCGTTGCCTTCTTTAATAAGTAGGATGGCAGACGCGGTACACAGGTATCTTTATCAATGGTCAGAAGACATGGATACGGGATCTCGGAAACCTGAGAAACACTGACAAGATCCTGGCGAACCTGAATGCTTTTTTCATTGACATCCAGGATTTCGGCTACCCATGCAGCGTGTGGAATGGTCAGATGTTCTGCAATAGCCGGTCCTACCTGGGCAGTATCGCCATCTGTGGTCTGTCTTCCGCAGATAATCAGATCTGCTCCACCGATCACCTGGATTCCCTGTGCCAGTGCATAGGAAGTTGCCAGTACATCCGCTCCTGCAAATTTCCGGTCTGAAAGGATCACGCCTTCGTCTGCACCCATGGTGTAGGCATCCCGGATCATCTCTTCCGCCTGTGGCGGTCCCATGGTCAGAACGGTTACCGTTCCGCCTGTTTTTTCCCGGATCGCAAGGGCTGTTTCCAGAGCAAACAGGTCATATGGATTTGTTCTTGTCTCACCGGACATACGTTTCATGGCACCGGTTTCCGGATCAATATCAACCTTGGAAGTCGCCGGTACCTGTTTCATACATACAACGATTTTCATTTTCTATCTTCTTTCCTGTATTTTTACTTTTATTTTTCGCTTTAAAGCTTTAAACAGCTGTATAAGTATAGCATTAACGTAGCGTAAAGTCGAGTGTTTTTTGGTGTTTTTTGGTGATTTTCACAAAAAAATATATAATTCGAGCAATTTTGTGGGCGGATATAGCTAAAACAGGATGGTACATATAAAAAAAAGCCTGAATTCCGGCTTCCATTTGTTTTATGAAAGCTGAAATTCAGACCTTTTTTCTGTTTTATTATTATGCTTTCTTCGTCAGAAAAGACTCAAATCTCACATGACGATCCAGCTCGCCCCCTATTAATCCGATCACTTTTCCCATGGTAAAAGCCGCAAGGATCGTTCCGATCCCAAGTCCGTCCAGATGACCAAGGATAATTCCTGTCATAAGTCCGGTTACTGCAAGGCAGGTAACATCGAAGCTGACCTTAATTTTGGAATATTTGAATTTCGTGATATCCGAAAGTTCTCTCGGAAACAGGTCGGTTGGGATGATCGGCAGACCACACCGGTTGGAAAGAGCGATTCCAAAACAGATCAGAAGATAACTGATCACAAAATAAAGCACTCTGAATCCCATTGCCGTCGGCAGTATATTGATCTCCGATTCATAAAGATCCAACATCTCACTGAATACAAATCCCACAATAAAACTGAATAAATACGGTACCACGAATTTTTTCCGCATGATCATCAGTGATAAGATCAGAAGTCCCTGAAAAATATACGTCCAGGTTCCAAGTGTAACATGTGGAAATACTTCCGAAAAAGCATAAGGCACACTTGATATCGCTGAAATGCCCGACCCGGAATAAAGCATAAGCACTACTCCCAGGCTATTGATCAGAATCACGATTACCAGCGCCAGTTCTCCTCTGACCACCGGTAATTTTTTGTTACTTTGCAAATGACTGTCCTCCGCTACTCCAGACATTTTAAAAAGCCTCCATTCCTTATTTGATTTGCAAGATATGATTATTTTTCTCATCTAATTTAAGCCTTTTTCTCAGGAAAGTCAATGAACTGCGAATAATTGCTTTGCGGCTATCTGGAATAAAAATATTTACTGTCATTTTTTATTTTTTCAACTGAAATTCCATATATACAGGATCGTGGTCTGAATAGGAATAACCGGTATTTACATTTTCGTATTTCGTGCATTCCACATTATCCGAAATGATAAATCCGTCCAGTGTTACGGTATACGTCTCGCCAGGTACATATTCCATATCTGCGTTGCGGGCACTGTTCCAGAGATTGTTTTTCTCATCTTCGGACAGCTGATCCAGGCAGAAGGAAAAATGCTCCGGGAGTTCTGAACGTGGGAATGGGTAGGCCCAGGATTCAGGTTCTGCGGAATCCCCGGAATCTGTTTGGGTATTGTTACTTGCATCGGATGCTTTTGACTGTGTATCCGCAGCCTTTAGATCATGATTGAAATCTCCGCCGCAGATCACATAATTTCCAGCTTCATATTCCTTCTGCATGTCTTCACTGAGCATCCGGATCTGTCCTTCCCGGATGGCATCACTGTTTCCGTAAGCAGACATATGCAGCTCAAAGATCACCAGCTCTTTTCCGTTATCTACCGGCACTCTGGAAATACTGTAACACCTGTCCAAGTCAAAAAATTTCGTAAAAGATGTTGAGATAGGAAAACTTCTTCTCAGAGATCCCGTAATCGGATATTTCGAAAACAGGGCAAGTCCGGCTTTGCTTTTTCCATGAGGTTGTGTAAACGGATAAAACAGAAACGCGGAATCATAATTCTGTGCAAATACGCAGTTATAAGCCGGGATGGTTTCCTTCAATATAGAATACTCATTCACATGATAACTTCTGGTGGCATCCAGGTCGATCTCCTGAATCAGCGCAAAATCCGGATCTTTGGACGCAACCAGCTCACCGGCACCTTTGATCGTTTCCTTTACGCTGTCCTTGCTCTTCGCCCAGGAAGATTTTCCCCCGTCCATAAAGAAACTGAAATCCGGGGTATAAGCACCGAAGCCGATGTTATATGTAAGTGCGGAGTATTTTTCCCCGGCTGTGAGGGGATCACCCGCGGATGTGTTATCTGAAATTGTTTCAACCTGCAGTTCTTTATTGTCTTCGATCCTGTGGTAGCTGGCGTAAAGATAGATAATGTACGCCGCCAGGGTCAGCACGATCACAAGAATGATAATGCCGATCACTTTCAGGATTTTCTTTGCTTTTGTGTTCATGGTTCACCTGCTTTCTTTATATCTGACAGTAATTCTTTTAATATATTTTCCTGGTAGCCGGATAATTGTTTCTGTTTTACATATTCTGCTGTTTTTTCCAGTAATGGATGATGAATGTGAAAAAGCTTCGCCAGGCCATTTTCCCCAATGTGTTCCCTTGAAATACTTTTTTCATAATCCTCCGGGCTCATTCTCCACATATGGATCCTGTCTCCGAATTTCATCCACAGTCTGTCCGCAATTCCCATCCCGTCCGGATCAATATCTCCACTGTAATAAACATCCGTTCCATTTTCCAGGATCAGACTCAGCAGTTTCTGCGACACGAAACGAAGCTGACCGGAAGTACACAAAAGTGTGCAGTTTTTATCCGGTAGATTATCAATAAGATAGCTGAACACCATTTCGTTTTCTACGATAAACACATTTTTTCCCAGAGGCTGTACTTCTGTGATCCCTTTCAGATTTTCCATTGTGATCACGCAGGGTTCTCCCTCTTCACAAAACGCCTCATACGCCGGATGCCAGGCAGTTCCTTTTTTTAACCGCAATCCATACACATGCAGCATGGAAGAAACATTATCCGGAATGATTCCCTCCGTTTCCATCAGCTCTCTCCACTGGTAAGCATTCTCCGGAACTTC
>ENA-OPSR01000244-OPSR01000244.1-human-gut-metagenome-genome-assembly--contig:-NODE-244-length-25186-cov-4.860133_pt1 | contig 25186 bp, 19 predicted proteins | sample MGYA00241459_ERZ501910 | MGnify/ENA primary metagenome ERZ501910 (study PRJEB25962, sample SAMEA2042504) | human gut metagenome | biome: human gut; feature: human-associated habitat; material: faeces...
CCCTATCATCTTCATATGCCATCTTATTTTTTAGAGACATTTACTGAATATCCCTGCTATTAATCACTAGCCATTAACTACTATCTATCTGTTAATCATTTCACTACTACAGATTTTTCTTTATAGCTTCAATCATTTCTTGGTATTCCGCATCAGTCAGATAAACTTTTCCCGGATTCATCTGAAATACACCTCCATAATCAGGTCCGTCCACATACTTGGGAGCCAGATGAAAATGCAGGTGAGAAAGTTTGTCACTATATGCTCCGTAATTTATTTTTTCAGGGTGGAAAGCCTTGTCCATAGCACGGGTCACACGGGCAACATCTGCCATAAATGCATTACGTTCTTCATCACTCAGTTCAAACAAGTCGTTTACATGATCTTTATAAGCAACAAGGCAACGTCCGCGATAGGTTTGTTCCTTAAACAGGAATACGCGTGAAACACTCAGTGGCGCTATTTCAATCATTAAATTGTGCAATGTCTCATTGTTCTGACAATACAGACAATCTTTAGGATCACTTTTCATGGTTTTCTTATGTATTAAAATTAATTATTCTTCCTCTTTTTCTTTCTTACCCAACAAACGGTACACATCATCCCGTTCGCCTACCACCCATACCACATCTCCTTCCGTAAAAGGTACATTGATATCAGGGGTCATCAGCGTACTATCTTCTTTTTCGACGCCTACCACCAGACATTTGTACTCATCCCGGATACCACTTTCTTTAATATTTTTACCCAAGAAAAATGAGTTACGATCTATAATGAACTGTTTCAGATTCATTTCACGCCTTTCCAAATCTTCCTCTTCAGCGGCGGCTGATACTCTTTCTGCCTGACGGGCAAACTCGCCCAACTGCTCATCCGTACCGATTACCTGTATGGTGTCACCGGGAAACAGACGTACATTCGCCCCCGGAATATTAATACGATGCATTCCACGAATGATAGATGATGCCACATGTACTCCGTATTTATGCCCCAAATTCAACTCTCTTAACGTATATCCCGCCCATAAGGAATCCGCAGGTATCTCAAAATCCGAAAGATGTAAGTCGCGGGACAACAAATGTCCTTCATACTCAGGACGCTTCTGACCTGTGAACTCAGCATGCACATCTCTGAAACGCAAATTCTGAATAAAAGTACGCTCCATGAATATAGATTGCTTCTTCAGCCATCGCGAGAACATCATCATACCTACCAAAACAACGGCTATACCGATCAGCAAAGTCGTGGAAGTCTGAAAAAGTTTCTCTATAACAAACATCACAAACATGACAGCTATCACTATACGGAGTAAAATGGTAGAAATTAAGGGAGCCCGGTTGAAACGGCTATCCTGCCATAACGCCTGGAACTCTACAGAGTGGTTTTTTTTCATGATAATGGCACGCAAGAAAGGTGCGATGCAGACGATAGTAAAAACAGTTCCTGCCAGATTGGCCCAAAAGACAGGCAGACTAGCCCGGAACAATGGAATAATAAAATGGAATGAAAGTGTAATCATAGCTATACACAATACAGAATAAACAGCTACGATCCTAGCTATGGCAACCAACAATTTCTTCCAATTGTTTTCATGATTCACCGTTTGTGATCCCGATGAATAACGCTCAAGCATTTTTTTCCATTTGCCGGGCAGACGTTTCTCTACTATATGATAAGCAGGTATCGCCAAACGTATCATATACGGGGTCAGAAATGTGGTAATGACCGAAACAGCCACCACAATAGGATATAAGAAATCACTGGTTACTTTCAGACTTACCCCCAACGAAGCGATAATAAATGCAAATTCACCAATCTGGGTCAGACTGAAGCCACATTGCATGGCAACTTTCAACGGCTGTCCCGACAAAATCACGCCACCTGTACCAAAAATAACCTGCCCAAGCAGAATGGCCAATGTAATAATCACAATGGGCCATATATATTCTACAATCATGGCAGGGTCTACCATCATTCCCACAGATACAAAGAAAATGGCTCCAAACAAATCCTTTACAGGGGCCACAAGCTTCTCTATATTTTCGGCCTCTACCGTTTCTGCCAAAATAGACCCCATTATAAAAGCTCCAAACGCAGCCGAAAATCCAACCTTGGCCGCCACAACTACCATACCGAAGCACAATGCCAGCGAAACAATCAGCAATGTTTCATTTGCCATCCACTTGCGGGAACGCTTCAAAAATGTAGGAATGATATAAATACCTACCACAAACCACAATATAAGGAAGAATAATAATTTGGCAATGCTATATACCATTTCACTGCCCTCGAAATTCTGACTCACTGCCATTGTACTCAACATAACCATCAAAACAATAGCCAATATATCTTCCAATATCAAAATACTAAGAACCAAGCCGGCAAACCGTTGCTGCCTCAATCCCAAATCATCAAAAGCCTTATAGATAATAGTCGTGGAGGACATGGCCAACATACCTCCCAAATACAGACAGTCCATGCGTTGCCACCCGAAAGACCACCCTACAAAAATCCCAACCAATATCATACAAAATATAATGGTACACGCCGCAATGACCGCCGTCCCCCCTACCTTCACCAGTTTCTTGAAACTAAATTCCAACCCTAGAGCGAACAACAAGAATATCACACCAATCTCCGACCATGTATGGATATTGGCCACATCAATGACCGACGGAGTAAGAGGAACATGGGGACTTGCCAAAAAGCCGGCTACGATATAGCCGAGAACAAGAGGTTGCTTTAACCGTTTAAAGACGAGCGTCATGACACCGGCGCAGATCAGAATCAAAGCCAAATCACTTATCAATGGAGCCAATTCAGACATAGCTAATAAATTTTTGATTGCAAAATTAAGAATTATCTATTTATCATATTCTTCATCCTATTATTAATTTTGCATTAAAAGCTGTTTTTATGAAAAGGAACTAACCGTAAATGTATATCAGCCATATAAAGAAAACGCGAATATTCAGATTTCTTGAATATCCGCGTTTTCTTTGTTATCAGCGTTCTCTTTTCCGGCTTTCGATTTATTTTCTGAACGGGGCCTTTACTACTACAGCTTTCAGCTTGCGTCCGCGCACATCAATAAATATTTCAGTACCTAATGCTGTGTAAGCGGTCTGAACATATCCCATACCGATACCAATCTTACGCATTGGAGACATGGTTCCACTAGTTACTTCACCTATTTTCTCTCCATCAGCATTTACCAGTTCATAACCATGACGGGGAATACCACGGTCTACCATTTCAAAAGCAATCAGCTTGCGTTTCAATCCTTCGGCTTTCTGCTTTTCAAGTAAAGCACGTGAAGTGAAATTCTTTCCTTCAACAAATTTGGTAATCCAGCCCAATCCTGCTTCCAACGGAGAAGTGGTATCACTCAAATCATTACCATACAGGCAAAAGCCCATTTCCAAACGTAATGTATCACGAGCCCCTAGCCCGATAGGTTTAATCCCTTCAGGAGCACCTGCTTCAAAAATTGCTTTCCAGATAGCCTGACCAGCTTCGGGATAAAAATAAAGCTCGAAACCACCTGCACCGGTATAACCGGTATTCGAAATAATCACATCTTTCTGACCGGCGAACTCACCTGTGGTAAAAGCATAATAAGGAATTTCAGACAAGTTGACCGGAGTCAGTTTTTGCAAAACTTCCATAGCCTTCGGTCCCTGAATAGCAAGCTGTGCCATACGGTCGGATGCATTTTCCAATTCCGCACCCACTGTGTTATGGCTGACACACCAGTTCCAGTCTTTCTCAATATTGGCCGCATTTACCACCAACAAGTATTTTTCGGATTCATAGTGATATACCAACAGGTCATCAACAATACCTCCCTCCTCATTAGGGAAACAAGTATATTGCGCTTTACCGACGGGCAAAGTCGCTACATTGTTTGAAGTCACTTGCTGCAAAAACTCCAACGCATTAGGACCTTTTACCCAAAATTCACCCATATGGGATACATCAAAAACACCTACGGCATTACATACAGTAAGATGTTCATCAATAATTCCCGAATATTCAATAGGCATATTATAACCTGCAAATTCGTGCATTTTCGCCCCCAAGGCAATGTGTGTTTCGGTAAACGGAGTTGTTTTCATGTTATTACTTTACTATTTTAAGGTTAATAAATTACTTATCTTGCCACCAATTCAGCGATTTTCACCACCACTTTCATGGCTTTCTCAATAGACTGGATTGGCACGAACTCATATCTGCCATGAAAATTCAAGCCGCCGGCAAAAATATTGGGACAAGGCAATCCCTTGAATGAAAGTTGTGCACCATCCGTTCCACCGCGGATAGCCTTCACCTTAGGTGTCACGCCCGCCTCTTCCATAGCCTTGAAAGCGATATCAATGATATGCATCACCGGCTCAATTTTCTCACGCATATTGTAATACTGGTCTTTCAATTCCAATGTAACGGTGCCTTCTCCATATTTCTTATTGATGATTTCCGCCCACTTTTTCATATTTTCCTTGCATGCCTCAAACTTGGCACGGTCATGATCACGGATTATATAAGAGATGGTAGTCTGCTCTACTTCACCCGTCATGCCAATCAAATGATAGAATCCCTGATAACCATCAGTACATTCGGGCACTTCGTCCGTAGGCAGTAAAGACACAAACTCATTAGCTACACGCAAGGAGTTGATCATTTTATCCTTTGCATATCCCGGATGTACGTTACGTCCTTTAATAATCACTTTCGCAGAAGCGGCATTAAAGTTTTCAAACTCCAACTCCCCTACTTCACCACCATCCATCGTATATGCCCACTCGCATCCGAATCTCTCCACATCAAATTTATGTGCACCCAAGCCTATTTCTTCATCAGGATTAAATCCCACACGAATTTTTCCATGCTTGATTTCAGGATGTTCTTTCAAATATACCATAGCTGAGATGATTTCAGCAATACCCGCCTTGTCATCAGCTCCCAACAATGTTTTGCCGTTGGTTACAATAAGATCCTCCCCTTTATGATCCAACAGTTCGGGAAATTGCTTGGGAGAAAGTATAATGTTGTCTTCTTCGCATAATACAATATCCGTTCCGTCATAACCATAGACAATGCGTGGGGTGACTCCCGCACCCGTCATATCGGGACTGGTATCCATGTGTGCAATAAATCCGATGGTAGGAACCGGTTTATCCGTATTGGCCGGCCATGTGGCAAACAGATAACCATTCTCATCCAAAGAAATTTCCTGAAAGCCCAATTGTTCCAATTCAGATCTTAAATATTGTGCAAACACCATCTGCTTCGGTGTACTGGGGGTAGCCCCGCTATTCTCATCAGACTGAGTGTCGAAGCTTACATATTTTAAAAATCGTTCTATTACCGTCATTTTTCTTTTTGTTTTAATATTCATACTTGCCTGTAAAAATAGAAAAAGAGCCGTGAATTGCCAAACAAATCACGGCTCTTTTTCATTAATATTTTATTATTTTGTTATTAGAAGCAACTGGAACCATCAAAACAATGGGTACATACCTTACATTTTGGTAATCCTATCGCTTCTACCAAAGTTTCCAAAGTATTGAATTTCAAGGAGCTCAAACCGAAGCGGTCGGCAATCATTTGCACCATCTTCTTATACTCCGGCGAATCTGTCGTTGCATATTTTTCCAGATTCTTATTTTCATCGCCTTCAATCTCCTTAATCATCCGGCGGGTTATCAATTCCAAATCACTTTTTGAAGAAGTGAAACCAATGAAAGGGCATCCATAAATCAATGGCGGACAAGCAATGCGCATATGAACCTCTTTGGCACCATAATCAAATAAAATTTTCACATTATCACGAAGTTGGGTTCCACGCACTATAGAATCGTCACAGAACAACACGCGCTTACCTTCCAGCATTGCACGATTAGGTATCAGCTTCATTTTTGCTACCAGTGAACGCATTTCCTGATTGGCAGGAGTAAAACTACGAGGCCAGGTGGGTGTGTACTTGGCAATAGCACGATGATAAGGAATTCCTTTGCCTTCAGCATACCCCAATGCCATGCCTACTCCCGAATCAGGAATACCGCAGGCACAATCAACTTCCGAATCGTCCTTCTGCCCCATTTTATAACCACTCATAAAACGTACTTCCTCTACATTTTTCCCTTCATAGCATGAAACAGGAAATCCATAATATACCCACAAAAAAGAACAAATCTGCATTCCTTCGTTCGGCTTGCGCATTTGTTCCATTCCGTCGGCACGCAAGCGAATAATTTCGCCCGGTCCTACATATTTCTCTATTTCATAATCCAGATTCGGCAAACTGCTTGATTCACTTGTCGCAGCATACGCACCCTCTTTTTTACCTATCACAATCGGAGTACGCCCCCATTTGTCACGTGCTGCTATAATACCATCTTCCGTCAATATCAGCATGGAGCATGATCCTTTGATTTTATTAAAGACATTCTCTATACCATCTACAAAATTTTTCCCTTGCACAATAAGCAATGCGATCAGCTCCGTCTGATTCGTCTTGCCAAGACTCATTTCAGAAAAGTGCATATTAGCTGCCAGCAAGTCGCGTTCCAATTCCGTAATGTTATTGATTTTAGCTACTGTGACGATGGCGAACTTGCCCAGATGCGAGTTTATCACGATAGGCTGCGGGTCCGTATCACTGATAATGCCGATACCCGAACTACCTTTGAACTTTGGAAGTTCAGATTCAAACTTCGTGCGGAAATAAGAACTCTCCAAATTGTGGATAGAACGCATAAATCCCTCTCCTTGGGCATACGTAGCCAAACCACCTCTTTTTGTTCCTAAATGTGAATTATAGTCCGTCCCGTAAAATAAGTCGGTGACGCATTCAGCCTTTGAGACTGTTCCAAAAAAACCACCCATTCCTTTTTGCGTATTTTTCGTTTAGGGTGCAAAATTACGAAAAATCTCTGGAATAACCTCGAAAAACGGGAGAAATGACGCTAAACGACTTAATATCAGAGTTGTTACGGTGTCAAATGATGACAAGCCGAAAAATCGGAAAACGCAAAGAAAAGCGGATTTAAGAAGAAGAATGGTTTGCAAATCATTACCCGTGAAAGAGTAAGATTTAACATATGAGAGATGCTATTGCACCGTTTGTCACCGATTTGCGTATCAAGGTCTAACTCGTTGATATTTAACTTTGCAAACAAAAAACGAGTATGGCAAGAAGTACATTCAAAGTGCTGTTCTACGTGAACGGCAGCAAGGAGAAAGACGGTATTGTCCCCATCATGGGACGAGTGACAATCAACAGTACTGTGGCGCAGTTCAGTTGCAAGCAGACCATCCCGAAAACCCTTTGGGATGCGAAAGGCAACCGAGCCAAAGGCAAGAGTGCCGAAGCACGGAACATCAATCTGGCATTGGACAACATCAAGGCGCAAATCATCAAGCACTATCAGCGCATATCCGACCGAGAGGCATACGTAACGGCTGAAATGGTGCGCAATGCCTACCAAGGGGTAGGAAGCGAGTATGAGACACTGATAAAGGCTTTTGACAAGGATTGCGCCAACTTTCTGAAACGTGTCGGCAAAGACCGCAGCATCGGCACATACAAGGTAATGGTAAGGGCAAGGAACTATGTTGCAGCCTTTATCAAGTCATTCTACAGACGGACGGATATGTCCATGCTGGAACTTATGCCCGACTTCATTAAGGAGTTTGCGGCTTATCTTACGGCTGAACGGGGACTGAAAAACGCCACCATCTGGCTGAACTGCATGTGGCTGAAAGGCGTGGTCATGCGTGCGCACTATAACGGACTGATACCGAGAAATCCGTTTGCGCAGTTCCATATCAGCCCGAATGTTAAGGAACGGGAGTATCTGACAGAGGACGAAATCAAAAGAATCATGGCGCACGAGTTTGACAACCCCACCCTCGCATTGGTTCGGGATCTGTTCATTTTCGCCTGCTTTACCGCCTTGTCTTTCGTGGATATGAAAGAACTCACAACGGACGAAATAGTAGAGGTGAACGGTGAGAAATGGATATTGTCGAAACGGCACAAGACAAATGTCCCGTTCCAAGTGAAGCTACTTGATATTCCCTTGCAGATAATCGAACGGTACAAGTATCTGTCGGAAGACAAGCTGGTTTTTGGGAAAATCAACTATTGGACGATGTGCAAACAGCTGAAAAAGGTAATGGCGGAATGCGGAATAGAGAAGCAAATCTCCTACCATTGCGCAAGGCATACATTTGGGACACTGGCTCTTAGCAAGGGGATGCCTATTGAAAGCGTGAGCCGTGTTCTGGGACACACGAACATTGTCACGACTCAAATCTATGCGAAGATAACCACACAGAAACTTGACAATGACCTGACGATGTTCGGCAACAAGCTGAACGCATCGTTCGGAAGTGTAAACCCATAACCAGCATAGCCATGAAACGAAGTATCATCACAACGGACGGTAACGGCAACATCACCATGCCGACAGACATGAGCGCAACCGCCATGAGCGAATGGGAACTTTGCGACCTGTTCGGAGTAACCGCCCCGACATTCCGTGCAGGGGTAAGGGCTCTTTGCAAGAGCGGAGTTTTAAGGGAATACGGGATAAGGCGAAACATACGGGTATCCGATAATTGCAGTATGGAGGTTTACAACCTTGAAGCGATAGTTGCCCTCGCTTTCCATATCGGCACATTCGGAGCGGAACGGGTACGCAATGCCGTTCTTGAAAGACTGTACCTGCGAAAAGAGAAAACAAGCATCTTCTTTTCGCTGAATACCAACGATATATCCAAATCCGAGTACTTCTCGTAGCTGAATGACTGACGTAATTCACTCGATAAGTCAGTAATTCATTAAGTCAGTACGACAGACGCTCTGATTTTTTCTCCCGAAAAGCGTAATCCGCCATTCGCTTTTCGGGAGTTTTTCCATTTGTACAACCTGTTTCCTGCACCAAACTATTGAAAGTTTTTGTTTCGGGGGCTATTTGTCACCATTCTGCCGTGTTTTGCATAACAGCCTATCCGATAATTGATTATATTTTTGCAGCTGGTAATTTTCAAACTTAAAACCATTTGATTATGTCAGCTATCGAACAACAAAACAGCCACAGACCGCCATCGGATGGCGGCATGGCAAAGGAAGAATTTATCCGTGTCGGGACAACGCTCTACAAGATTGTGGAGCAACCGAGACTGAACGGAGGGTACGTGAAGAAACGCATCGCATGGAACAACGAGACCCTGCGCCAAGATTACGGCAAGGATTACATCGGAAGCGTTCCCAAGTATGACGGCTTCTGCACCGTACCCGAACACGTCGGCTACCGTTCCGTGGTCGGCAAGTTCCTTAACCTCTACGAATCGATAGACCACCTACCGCAGGAGGGCGATTTATCGCATATCCAATCTTTGGTACGGCACATCTTCGGGGAACAATACGAGTTGGGGATGGACTATCTGCAACTGCTCTACCTGCAACCGATTCAGAAGTTGCCTATCCTGCTGTTGGTGTCGGAAGAACGCAACACGGGCAAAAGCACCTTCCTGAACTTTCTGAAAGCCCTTTTTCAAAACAATGTGACTTTCAACACCAACGAGGATTTCCGCAGCCAGTTCAATTCCGACTGGGCTGGCAAGTTGCTTATCGTGGTGGATGAGGTGCTGCTCAACCGCAGGGAGGATAGCGAGCGGTTGAAGAACCTCAGCACCACACTTTCCTATAAGGTGGAAGCCAAAGGCAAAGACCGTGACGAGATTGCGTTCTTCGCCAAATTCGTGCTGTGTTCCAACAACGAGCATCTGCCCGTAATCATAGACGCAGGGGAAACACGCTATTGGGTGCGCAAGATAAACCGCTTGCAGTCCGATGATACCGACTTCCTGCAAAAACTGAAAGCGGAGATACCCGCCTTTCTCCATTTCCTGCAACACAGAAAACTGTCCACCGAAAAGGAAAGCCGAATGTGGTTCAACCCCACATTACTGCATACAGAAGCCTTGCAGAAGATTATCCGCAGCAACCGCAACCGGTTGGAGATAGAAATGCACGAACTTGTCCTTGACATCATGGACAGTGTCGGCACGGATACATTCTCTTTCTGTTACAGCGACATTCTTCTTTTGCTGGTACACTCACAGGTAAAGGTGGAGAAACACCAAGTCCGAAAAGTGTTGCAGGAATGTTGGAAACTGACCCCTGCGCCAAACGGACTGACTTATACCACCTACCAGTTCAACTGCAATCGGGAGTGTCGGTATGAGCCGATAAGGAGAGTGGGACGCTTCTACACAGTCACAAGGGAGCAACTTGAATCCTTGTAACACTATCATTTTTCTGTTGAATTGTTGAATATGGGTATAAATACAATGACAATAAACGATATACATTCTCAACAAAATCTCAACAAGCCAAAAGAGAAGTTGAGAGACCACCGACACCCGTTTGTGGATTTCTCTTTTGGTGAGCGGTTTGTTGAGAAGATGTTGAGAGGTTATAAGGCTGTATATAAACATATTACATCAACAGCTCATCAAATCAACAAATTTTCATCAACTTCAAAACCGTATGCAATATGACAATCCAAGATGTAAAGCAAATCAAACTGGCAGACTATCTGCAAAGTCTGGGCTATACGCCTGTAAAGCAACAAGGCAGGAACCTGTGGTACAAATCACCGTTACGGGAAGAAACGGACGCATCGTTCAAGGTAAACACCGAGCTTGAGAAATGGTATGACTTCGGCATCGGCAAAGGCGGTAATATCATTGCATTGGCAGCGGAACTCTACCGTTCGGAAGATGTAGCCTATCTGTTGAGACGCATAGAGGAGCGGACAGCATACATCCGCCCTGCATCGTTCTCTTTTGGCAGACAGCATTCCGACAATCAGCCTTATCAGGGATTAAAGGTTGGAGAATTGTCCTCCCCTGCTCTTATAGCCTATCTGCAAGAAAGGGGAATAAACATCGGACTTGCCAAAAGAGAATGCAGGGAGCTTCGGTTTATGAATGCCGACAAACCCTATTTTGCCATCGGCTTTCCGAACATGGCAGGAGGATATGAAGTGCGCAACAGATACTTCAAGGGATGTGTCGCCCCGAAAGACATCACCCATATCCGACAGCAGGGCGGACAACGATGTATGTGTTACCTGTTCGAGGGGTTCATGGATTACCTCTCATTCCTTACCATCCGAGTAGAAAACAATCCGCAACACCCGCGATTGGACACACAGGACTATATCATATTGAACTCCGTTTCCAATCTTGCGAAAGCGGAAAACTTATTGGAAACCTACACCCAAATCGGCTGTTTCCTTGACAACGACACGGCAGGACGGAACACTTGCAAGAAGCTGAAAGAGAAGTTCGGGGAACGGATGCTTGACAAGTCAATGTACTATCGTGATTATAAGGACTTGAACGACTACCTGTGCGGTAAGCCCTTGTCCCAATCGGCAGAGCCGATAAAGGAGAAGAAGCAAGTCCAATCCGCAAGGCGGATGATGCAGCCACCGAAAAAGAAAGGGGGATTTCATCTGTAATATGCACGTCCGCTCTCCCAAGGTATTTAGACAGAAATACCATAGCTCAATAGGGCGTTTTCTTCACGCATTACTCCGTAACGCTAAAAACACCCTATCGAGCCAAAGGGAAATCCCTTTGGAAACCCTGTGCAAACGAGGGCAGAAGCCAAACTCGTTTGGATTATGCCGAGTGCAGCAAGGACTCATTTGCATAATAAACCCTGTGAACCGATGCCACAGGCAGAGAGAAGAAACATAACGATAACCGCAAAAACAGTAATGATATGGGATATTTTTCATTGGACATTAAGAAAGCAAAGGGTACATCGGACACCACGCAGTCCGACCATATAGAGAGAAAGATAATACCTAAAAATGCAGACCCGACAAGGACACATCTGAACAGGGTGCTTGTCGAATACCCCGATGGCGTTCACGGCAGGGATGAAGCGATTGCCCACAGACTGAACACGGCAGACATCAGACGGAAAATCACGCACGACCAAGTCCGTGTCGTTCGGGTGGTTTTGTCGGGTACGCACGAGGACATGATGTACATACAGGAAAAAGAAAAGCTCGACGAATGGTGCAACGACAGTATCCAATGGCTGCAAGCCACATTCGGCAAAGACAATGTGGTTGCCGCACATCTGCACATGGACGAGAAGACTCCGCACATCCACGCAGCCGTTGTTCCCATCGTGACGGGTGAAAGGCGCAAAGCCAAGAAAGAACAGACGGACGGTAAGCGCAAGTACCGCAAGAAAACAAATTCCGTCCGTTTGTGTGCCGATGACCTGTTCAACCGCCAGACCCTGATTGCCTACCACGACAATTACGCAAGGGTGATGACGAAATACGGATTGCAACGTGGGGTACGGGGCTCGGAAGCACGGCACACTACCACCATGCAGTATTATCGGGACTTGAAAAAGAAAAATGAAACCCTTGAAACCGAAACCAGACTGTTACAGGAGAAGAAAGCCGAGGCGCAGGAGGAACTGAAGCAGGTGAAAGCGGAAATCCGTACCGACAAGCTCAAAAGCGCAGCCACCGATACGGCAACCGCCCTTGCAAGCAGTGTGGGCTCTCTTTTCGGAAGTGGAAGAATGAAATCGTTGGAACGCAGGAACGAGGACTTGCAAGACCGCATCCTTGAACTTGAAGACGAAGCCCGACAACGGGAACGGCAACAAGCCGAACAGATACAGGAGATAAGAAACGCTTACGAGCAACAGCACCGCAAGCTGTCGGAGTTTACGGATTTTGTCAGACTCTATTTCCCGTATGTGGAGAAGCTGATGCCTGTAATAAACTTCCTGCGTGAACGTTTAGGCTTTAATGACGGGATAATCAGAAGACTGTGTGAGTTCAAGGAAGTCGGGATAAAAGGTGAACTCTATTCTTCCGAGTTTAATCGAAGTTTTGATACCCGACATTCCGTCTGCTCCATCAAACAGGATGAAAGCGGTAAATTCGATTTCAAGATAGATGGAGTTTCACACGTGAACTGGTTCAGAAAGAAGATGCATGAGTTCAGAGAAGTCATCGGAATACCGAAGCCAAGACAGAATAGAAGTATGAAACTGTAAATCAAAAAAATCCGTGATGATTTAAGGTATATCACGGATTTTTCATACTTTTGTACTTGGATTGAGGTAACTCTTTCCAAGACATACGAAAAAAGAAGAAGCGTTATGCTTATCTTGTAAGTTGGAAACGTAGGAAATTTCGGACTTAGTACGAGAGGAGGCATAGTGGTTCTCACGCTATAGCGTGGGCTGCTATTACCATATCCGTACTAAAGGTTTTTCCTACGACCTCCAACTTAGATGTGGCATTGCAGTTCCACGCTTCGTAGTTAAAAAGTAAGGTCTTCCTTGGAGCTGGAGGGAGATATTGGAGGATTTGAAGTTATGCTTATCGCAGCTATTGTTATTTATGTAATACTGGCTTTATTAACCGGACCTTTTTGGCCTTTGGATTATATCAGCGGAAAAGCCGGTTGTTTAGGACAAATTATTTGTCTTTTGTGGGGTGGATTGTTTATTGCTGGTCTTTCCTCTTGATTCCTATGAAATACTTATTGTCACTTTGTATAGTCTTGCTGCTTTTGTGCATGGGAGATTTGCCTATTGGGTACTATACGTTTGTTCGAATAATTATAACCATAGGTGCAGTATGTATCATAGTGAATGAGCCTGTTAAGGATTTGAACTTTTGGCGAGTAGCTTTTGGACTTATTGCTATCGTCTTTAATCCTATTATTCCTGTTTATCTGCATGATAAAGCTATTTGGATGCCAATAGACATCATTGCAGCAATCTTGTTTACCATTAAATTATCAATATTAAAATCAACAAAACATGAGTGATTCAAGTAACGGATGTATCATTGCGGGATTATTATATTCCGCAACTGCGGCAGTATTTGTCGGTAGTGGATTTTTAGCGTGGGAATGGACTGAGCCGAATAGTTTTTGGAGTGCAGTAGGTTTCCTAATCGTATGGGGAATTTTAACCAAGATAGGACATTTTATTGTTTCCTTGATTGTGATGGGTATTGCGTCAATATTCGATTGAATAATTATAAAACAACATGTTATGAAATATATATTTATCTTATCCGCTATTTTTATGCTGGCGTCATGCCAGCATAAGAGTTCCAAAGAGAAAGCAAAAGAATACTGGAATAACAATCAGTTTGAACTTGCCTTGATTGAAATTAGCGATGCTATAAAGGAGCATCCCGATAGTAGCAGCTTTTATACTTTCCGAGCAGCAATCTACGATATAATGTCAAAATATGATGCAGAGATTAATGATCTGAACAAAATCATTGAATTAAACGAAAGTGAGAAAAGTATTTTATTTGCCTATCATCAAAGAGCTGTTGCCAAATTGAGTTTGGGATTATTGGAAGAAGCATTGAAAGATGTAGATTATTTCATTGCCCATCAAGAAACGTTATCCGATGAAGAAATAGCAGAAGCATACATCAATAAAGCCTCTATTTTATATGAATTAAATGACAAAGTTAGAGCTAAGGAAAATTATCATTTAGCTTTATCAAACGAAAACGATAATATAAAAGCAAATGCATACGTAGGACTTGCTAATTTGGCAGAAAATCCACAAGACGCATTGGATTTATTGAATAAAGCGGTAAAGATAGCCCCCGACAATGTAGAAGCTCTTGCTAATATGGCGACTATTTATTTGGAACAAGGAGATGTGGAAAGGGCTTATTCTAACGCAAAGAAATCATTTACTTTTGACCCTTATAATGCACCTAACAACTTCAACATAGGGCAGATTTATGCTCTTTATTTGAACCAGCCAGACTCTGCCAAAAAGTACTTTGAAAGAGCTATCAAGATAGAGCCGTATTCTATAAAGAGTGTTCCCGCCTATATTAATTTAGCGATTATAGAAGGCAATAGTGGAAATTTACAAAACGCATATAAGTATGCTCAAAAAGCGGTAGAGTTAAAGCCAGAAGATGACGGTATTCAGTATAATGTAGCACAGATATTATCTGATATACAAAAGACAAAGGAAGCTTTGAGTGCTGTGTCTAAAGCGATTGAAATAAATCCTGCGGAAGTTGAATATTACAATTTAAAAGGAGCCATACTAATAGATATGCAGAAGTTTAACGAAGCAATAAAAGTCTTCCATACATGTATTGAGATTGAACCTAATTTTGGCGGTGCATATTATAACTTGGGATATATTTATGGAGAATTGAATAATTATGAACAGTCCATTTATTTCTATAATAAGGCTGTTCAGCAAAATTTTGATTTGGAAGCAACACTTGTCAATCTTGCACTACAGGAAATAAAAGCAAATAAAAAGGCAAGTGCTTGTGCCCATTTAGAAGAGGCTTATCAGTTGGGAAGAACAGATATAAAACCACTTATGAATAAATACTGTAAATAAAGTTATAAAACTACTATAAAAAGTGGGGTACTCCTTTATTGTTATATACCCTTTCAAATAAAATGATTACCTTTGTTTCGAAAACGAGTGACTTGAAAGCATATCAGAGCAGAACGTAGCATATAGTACAGTTGCCAAATCATTACCCCAAAATTGGGTAATTCTCCCAAAGTCCTTTGTATAAGGCACAAACAAAAGTTTTCCAGAATTACGAAAAAAGTTTGGCTCTGAATGAATAATCATTGCTATTTTTGCATTAAAATGTAGCATTTATGAAATCACTATTACTCATCTTCTTGGGAGGAGGTACAGGAAGTGTACTTCGCTACCTGCTTACCATAAGCATTTATCGCCAGGGAACAACGAATTTTCCGTGGGGTACTTTCGCAGTCAATATTTTGGGTTGCATACTGATCGGGGTATTCTATACCCTCACCTCACGCATTCATATCAACAATGATATAAGACTGATGCTCACTATCGGATTTTGCGGTGGCTTCACTACTTTTTCCACTTTCAGCAACGAAAGTCTGCAATTACTGAAATCAGGACTCTACCCCTCTTTTTTCACCTACATCATCGGTAGTGTGGTATTGGGTATCCTCGGAGTAATGCTAGGGATATGGATGAGCGAATAAAGCAAAAAAATATCCCTCCGGCTCTATACCACATAGAACAGGAGGGATTGAAATTGCACCTCAGTTATTAAACCTTATTTTAATCTCAAGACACTTCGTCCGGCTGTAATGGCTGCACTGTTTGCAGGAGTTGACTTACGGGTACAATAATCAAATTCCGCAGTTTTCTCTCCGTTAAATGATTTCCATTTTAATTTCAGCTTCACTGTTTTTCCTTCAGTGTCAGGCAAGGAATCCAAATTAAATGCCACCAGTCCGTCGGCGGGTTCACCATATACATCACCAAAAGCATTATGACGGAATTCTACCTCATAAGGATTTTCAGCATCTTTACTCATCAACAAATTGACAAAATGAGCTTGACTGCGATTCCCCCACATGGTTCTGAAACGCAAAGTCAAATAACCGTCCTCGGCAATTGTTACCCAATCGTTAATCATATCTACAGGGTCGGTACCATATACTTCATCATTCTTATCTCCTAAATCACCGGCAATCGGTTTTGTCAAGATACTGTCTATCCAGTTGATATGTACAGCCTTGTCATACTCTCCGCTTGACTCATTCACCGGATCGAAATTTACAAGGGCCCTTACTTCCTTCTCACCATAGGGAGAATTTTTCATATTGACAGGTAACAGTGTCGTACTGTCATCCAACTGCATAAAAAATGAATTGTCGGCCACCGGTTTCACAGTAACCAGTGCATTGGGCAACGCATATCTATAATAATCATTATCATCATCATCCAAACAGGATTGAAAGATCATCACAGAAGCAAGTACCGCTACAGACGCAAGCAATTTATTAAAACCAAAAAACTTTTTCATTGTGCTTTTCTTTACTTAGTTAATTATTCTAGTTTATAAGTCCTTTCTATTGAAAGAAATGCAGGCCATACCATAATGCTGCACGAAGTTTTGTTAAGAAAACATAATCATCTGACAGTTATGTTACAAACCTTCTTCCATTTATATTTCTTATATTCACACAAGCGAGCCATAGGCGAACAAAGGGATAATTTTACCGAAATTTAGCTCATCTCAAATTACTAATCCTATGATTTTTTTATCTTAATTTTGTTACTGTTTTTTGAAAAAAGAAAAGATTTAGAATAAAGAGTTTTATGAAAGCTACTATCACAAGTCTCATTTTTTTACTACTGTCATTAACCGTCTCATCGCAGACTTATAAATACATTGGCATAGAAGAAGGACTAAGCAATCAGAAAATATACAAAATTCAGAAAGATGCTCGTGGATATATGTGGTTCCTTACCCATGTGGGGATAGACCAATATAACGGAAAAGAAATAAAACATTATAAATTAAGAGAAGGTAACAGGGAACTAGACCCGTTATTGAATATAAACTGGACTTTTTTAGATAAAACAGGTACACTACTGGTCACAGGAAAACAAGGCAGAATTTTTCGTTATGATTCAGGCCACGACCGTTTTGTACAGATATACAGTATGTACAATTACTGGAATAAGGACTACCATGCTTTCGTGAGATATAGTTACATAGACCAGGAGGATAACGTATGGCTGTGCGGCAAATCGGCTATCCACCTTTTTAACATAGAATCCGGACAAAAGCAACGAATCTCTAACCGACTGGGAAATATCACCTGCATAGAACAGATAAACAGTGAACATTTCTTTATAGGTACAGACAAAAGAATCTATCTGGCAAAACTGGAAAACGGGAATTTAAAAGAGCTCTCCTGCGGCAAACTGGGAATGATGGATATGCACGTACATGAATTATATCTACACCGTACAGCCAACAAACTATTTATAGGCACTTTTGAAAAGGGAGTCTATATATATGACTTGAACAGCCAGAAAATTGTACGTCCCGAAGTAGAACTGACAGATGTGAATATTACACGGATCAGTCCTTTGAACACAAAGGAGTTATTAGTAGCCACTGAAGGAGCAGGAGTACACAAGTTAAACATAGACACCTATGAAACAGATCCTTATATCATTGCAAACTATGGTAGTTACAACGAAATGGACGGAAACATTATCAATGATGTATATGTAGACAACGAGCAGCGTATCTGGCTGTCCAACTATCCTACGGGAATTACCGTCCGCAATAACCAATATACCAACTACAACTGGATAAAGCACTCTATTGGCAACCGGCAGTCACTAGTAAACAACCAAGTAAACTCCATTATAGAAGACAGTGACGGGGATCTGTGGTTTGGAACAAGCAACGGCATCAGCTTATACGATTCAAAGCAAAAGCAATGGCGTTCTTTCCTAAGCTCTTTCAATCACGGACTAAAAAATCAGAACCGCATTTTTATTACTTTATGCGAAGTCTCTCCGGGTATTATATGGGCGGGAGGATATGCATCGGGCATTTTCCAGATTACCAAGAAAAACGGAAACATAGAATACCTCACCCCTGCCCAATCCTTCCATCTGAATGTACGTGCCGACAAATACATACGCGACATTAAAAAGGACAGATACGGGTGTATATGGTCCGGAGGATATTATAATCTGAAATGCTTTAATCTGAAGACACGCCAAGGACGTCTTTATCCCGGACTAGGTTCTGTTACTGCCATTGAAGAAAAGGACAGTACATCTATGTGGATAGGTACCTCCACCAATCTTTTTCTACTGGACCGGAATTCGGGCAAATACCATGAAATACCTCTGCCCGGTGGAGCGACCTACATTTATACGTTACACCAAGAAGACAATGGTTTACTCTACATTGGCACCAGTGGTTCCGGACTATTTACTTATGATCCGGTAAAAGAATCAATCAGCGCCCATTACCATACAGGAAACAGCCCGTTAGTATCAAACAGCATTTATGTTATTCTACCCACAAAAGACGGGAATATCTTGATGAGTACCGAAAATGGTATCAGTATTTTCTCGCCTACCAACCGCCAGTTCCGCAACTGGACTCGCGGACAAGGGTTGATGTCCACCTGTTTCAATGCCGGCTCCGGCGTACTACGTGCCAATGGGAACACCGTATTCGGAAGTACAGACGGTGCACTGGAATTCCCCCCAAACATAGAGATGCCCAAAACAGGAGATTCACATATGATATTCAGCGATTTCCGTATTTTCTACCAAACTGTATATCCCAATGATCCAAACTCTCCTCTGACTAAAGATATCGACCAAATAGAGAAATTGAATCTGAAATATATGCAAAATACATTTTCCATCCGAGTATCCTCTATCAATTACGATTATCCGTCGGACATACTATATACCTGGCAGTTGGAAGGATTCTACGATGGCTGGACTACTCCCAGTGACGAAGGAACTATCCGATTTACTAATGTTGCTCCCGGCACCTATACACTGCGTGTACGTTCCGTTTCCAAAGAGGATAATAAACACGTGTTGCAGGAGCGGATATTGAAAATAACTGTAGCACATCCCGTGTGGCTCAGTTTTTGGGCTATTTGTATTTATGTCCTGACTATCATTTTAGCAACATACGTCATTTTCCGCCTTCATTCCATGCGCAGAGAAAAAAAGGCCTCGGATGAAAGAACTCGGTTCTTTATCAATACAGCGCATGATATCCGTACTCCGCTGACACTGATAAAGGCACCTTTGGAAGAAATTCAACAAAAAGAAAATTTAAGTGAAGAAAGTCAGGCCAATATGCTTACAGCCATGAAGAACGTGGACACTTTGATACGCCTCACCACCAATCTGATAAACTTCAGCAAAGCCAATGTGTACTCCTCCTCCCTTCGTATATCGGAACACGAACTTAATACCTATATGGAAGGAATATACCATGCCTTTTATAGTTATGCAGAAGCCAAACAGATCAAACTCGACTACAAAAGCAACTTTGAATATCAAAATGTATGGTTCGACAAAGAAAAGATGGACTCGATCACAAAAAATCTGATTTCAAATGCCATCAAATATACTCCCGCCCACGGTGAGGTACACATTATCACCCGCCATGACAAGGACAACTGGAGTCTGGAGATTACGGACACGGGCATCGGGATTCCTGCCAAAGAACAGAAAAAGTTATTTAAGTTACACTTCAGGGGCAGCAATGCCATCAATGCAAAAATTACAGGCAGTGGAATCGGACTGATGTTAGTGTGGAAACTGGTACGTATTCATAAAGGAAAGATCAGCATAGAAAGCGTAGAGAATAAAGGCACCCGCGTAAAGGTTATCTTCCCCCAAAAACAATTCCGAAGTCAACAGGTTCCGACAGAAACGGTACAACAAGAAAACGTGGTACCAGTATCCCCTAGTGCAGTCTCTCCCCACACTTATAAAGATCAGTATCGGCAGCATGTTCAAAATGCACAGCGCATCCTGGTTGTGGAAGACCATGACGATCTACGCGAATATCTGTCTCATACTTTATCCGAAGCTTATCAAGTGGAAACATGTACCAATGGAAAAGAAGCCTTAAAAATCATCCCCGAATTTAAGCCTGATTTAGTATTATCGGACATTATGATGCCCGAAATGCGGGGGGACGAATTGTGTTCTGCTATCAAGAATAATATACTGACGTCTCATATCCCTGTAATTCTGCTAACAGCATTAAATGACGAAAAGAATATCGTTGAAGGGTTGGAAACAGGTGCGGACAAATACCTGATAAAACCTTTTAACATAGGAATACTAAAAGCATCCATAGCCAATATACTGACTAACCGTGCACTACTTCGTAGCAAATATGCAGAAATGGAACTACACAATGACAGCATTTCCATAAATTATAGCAACACATTGGATCAACAGTTCCTGGAAGCAGTAAAAGAAACAATAACTGAAAATCTAGACAATTCAGGTTTCAACGTGGAGTCACTCTGTGCTTCACAAAATATGAGCCGTTCCAGTTTCTACAATAAACTAAAAGCATTGACAGACCAAGCTCCGGCAGACTATATCCGCCTGATCCGGCTGAAACGGGCAGCGCAATTACTATCCGAAGGACAGTATAATATATCCGAAATATCAGATATGACCGGGTTTAATGATGTAAAATATTTCCGCGAGGTATTCAAAAAATACTATAAAATAAGTCCTAGCGGATATAGCAAGGGAGAAATGAAGGAAGAACCGACTAAAACATAAGATTCCTAAAGAAACTTATTTTGAACAAAATTTATCATTAACGCATTAACAGATAAAAGAGAAAATGAGTACTTTCGGGGCATTCATCCGTAGAATAAACTGACTTATGATAGGAAAAATTAAAATGATGGCAATCATCACGTTTTACGTAGCTGTATTACTTGTTATTGCAGTGTATTTGCAAGACGGAAGCGGAACATTCTCCCATTTTTTCGAAAATGCAAATCTATACATACGTAATTTGCGTAATGTACATGCTCCGGCTTTCCATCAAACTTATGACAATTATCTGCAACTTTTTCCACTCATACTTCTATTCGGACTGAAATTGGGAGGAATAAGAGGTAATTTCGGATGGAAACGACTGTTCACTTTCATAGTCTTGTCAGTCGTACTGACGCAGCTGGTAGTAAATGGATTAAAACTCACCACCGGGGTGCTTCGCCCGGATGCCACAAATTATTTCTCTTTTCCTTCCGGACATACGGCAGCAGCGTTTATGGCAGCTACCCTATTGTATAAGGAATATGGATTCAAAGGATATTGGGTAGGATTAGTAGCATACGCAGCAGCTATAGTTACAGGGTTTACCCGCATTCTGAATAACCGTCACTGGCTGTTTGATGTCATCATTGGTGCGGCCTTGGGAATATTGCTTACAAATTTGGCTTTCCGCCTGGTACAACTCATATTCAAAGACCGGGGACTTATACAACATAAATAAATACTATAAACTTAATAACACAACAAACTTGGCACTTATGAAAAAACAAATGATCTTATTGGGAATGTTAATGGCATTTTGTATGGCAGAGGCCAAAGTAACACTGCCTGCATTATTCACAGACAATATGGTATTACAACAAAAATCGAATGTCATTTTTCATGGCCATTCATCTACAAAAAAAGAAGTGATAATAAAAACGGGATGGAATAAGCATCCCTATACGACATCACCTGACAAAGAAGGAAATTGGAAAATAGAAGTTCCTACCCCATCTGCCGGAGGTCCTTATGAAATTATCATTTCGGACGGGGAGGAGCACATACTGCAAAATATTCTGATTGGCGAAATATGGTTGTATACAGGAGAATGTGAAACAGAAACTCCCATAGATATACCCTCCCAACCTTATATCCGTCTGTTTCAGACAAAAAAAGAAATCTCTTTAGTTCCCAAGAAAGATTTGCATGCTACACAAGAAGGTTGGAAAGAATGTACATCTGAAACCATAACCGGACTCCCTGCAATCGGATATTTTTTTGCCAGTCAGTTACAAAAAAACCTGAAAGTACCCATAGGTATAATAAGTTGTACCTGGAAAGATACTCCTGCAGAAGCATGGGCCAGTTATGATGCGTTAGAAAACCTGCCAAGTTACAACAAAGAAACTGAAATGCTTGAATCCTTGGGGTTCAATCCTGAAAAAATAGAAGCAGAATATGCCCGTCAAAGAGAAGAGTGGTATCAAGCTCTTTACGAACACGATATGGGATGGTGCGATGACCACCAAGTATGGGCGGAACCTGATTATTCGGATGAGAACTGGAAAACAATGGAACTTCCGGGATACTGGGAAGATAAGGGAATGAAAGACTTCGATGGAGTAGTGTGGTTCAGAAAAACGATAGATATTCCACGTAACTGGGCTAGAAAAAATGTCACAATAAATTTAGGGAACATTGCCGATGAAAGCATCGTATATTATAACGGGACTGAAATAGGACGAAACACGAAAGCCGATGCGTCCCGCTGTTACACAATTCCCTATAAGCTGGTAAAACGCGGAAAAGCTGTACTGACCATACGTGTGACCAATTACAAAAGCAAAGGAGGAATATATGGCCGTCCAGAAGACATGAAGCTGAGTGTAAAAGGCAAAGATCCTATCTCATTGGCAGGAGAATGGAAATACCTATCCGGTCTCTCATTAAGTGGAATCCCCCCTGTACCCATTTCACCAGAAAGTAACCCTAAGTATCCCACAGGATTATTCAATGCAATGATACATCCGCTTACCTCTTTCCCTCTTCAAGGTGTTATATGGTATCAAGGAAAGAGTAATTTGGAAAGCAGCGATGAATATGCAGACTTATTCATGTCATTGATAGCCGACTGGCGCGATAAATGGCAAAAACTACAAATGCCTTTCTACTTTGTGCAACTGCCCAATCATGAGAAAAAAGAAGAAGCACAAGATGATTCAGACTGGGCGGCCATGCGTGAAGCACAAGCACAGGCTTTACACTTGAATCATACAGGCATGGTGGTAACCACCGATATTGGGAAAGAAAAAAGCGATACCTTCCAAAGTACTCTGGAAACAGGTCTTCGCCTATCACAGTTAGCTTTAAAGCAAACTTACGGAAAAAGAAAAATGCCTCAATATCCGGTTTATAAAGGCTACAGCATCGAAGGAAATACCCTTCGCATCCATTTTGAAAACTTAGGAAAAGGATTCTTGCATCCCGACCCAGTACGCGGATTTATAATCGCAGGTACAGATCGGATTTTTTATCCGGCAACAGTAACTGTAAAAAAGAAAGAAATAATTGTACAATCACCCGATGTACCTCATCCTGTAGCCGTAAGATACAATTGGGCCAACCATACTGATGGTACCTTATTCGGAGCATCAGGCCTGCCTGTAGCTCCATTCCGAACAGATAATTGGTAATTATTGCAAGCTATATGAATAGCCACTTAGATAATTCCTGTATATTTGCACTATTTTAAAATAAACAAAGAAAAACAATGGGAATGGTAATAGGTATAGACGTAGGCGGAAGCACCACCAAGATAATAGGTGTGGATAAAGAAGGCATAAAACATCCTATGATTGTAAAAGCCGAAGATCCTATCACTTCGTTATTCGGTGCTTTCGGCAAATACATATATGATAATGGAATCAGCTTAAACGACATTGATAAAGTCATGTTGACAGGAGTGGGAAGTGCTTACGTAAACCAACCCTTATATGGACTCTCTACTGATCATACGGATGAGTTTCTAGCAAACGGTCTTGGAGCTCACTATGACTCCCAATTGCAAGACCTTATTGTAGTAAGCATGGGTACCGGCACCTCTTTTGTAAAAGTGGAAGGAGGTAAAAACATATCTCACATAGGTGGTATAGGTATTGGCGGAGGAACCATTCAAGGACTATCTCGCCTGTTGTTAAAAACACAGAATATTCATCAAGTGGTAAAGATGGCAGAAAAAGGTGTAATAGAAAATATTGATCTGCAAATCAAGGATATTTGCAATACCCCTCTACCTGGACTGCCTCTGGATGCCACCGCTTCCACATTTGGCAAAGCAAGTTCAAACGCCTCTATGGAAGATGTAGCAGCGGGAATCATTCATATGGTATTACAATCAATAGGACAATCTGTCATATTAGCAGCACTGAATAGCCACATTAAAGATTTTGTCCTAATAGGTAATTTGACCAAAATGCCACAATGCAAAGAAATATTCCCAGTTATGGAAGAAATGTACCAATGCCATTTTTGGATACCTGAATATGCAGAGTATCGCACGGCATTGGGAGCAGCACTAGCTTATACACATAAATAAGAAAGAGAACTGTACTGTTCCTAACTCCTTTGTATTATTATGCTTAGCATAGCAGCAAGATTTTTCAGCTCAATGAAAAAGAAAAAGTGCATCTCCCGCTGATCTTCTAAAGTGGGAGATACAATAAATATCATAAAATTAGCCAACTAATTTATACTTAAAGTAGGGATATTCAATAAATATTCCTAAAACATGAGTACCCGGCGAGGGTTTCCGGAACCGCTTCCGCCGGAGAAAGGACATGGCGGAGCCTTCCGGACAGTTCCGTGGGAAAGGTACCCACACCCACGGGGAAAAAACGGTAGAGGCCACATTTCATGCGTGCGGATACAAAAAAAGCCTCCGGAACTTCTTCAAGTCCGGAGGCTTCAATCAAAACGGCGGCT
>ENA-OPSR01000268-OPSR01000268.1-human-gut-metagenome-genome-assembly--contig:-NODE-268-length-23615-cov-2.581749_pt1 | contig 23615 bp, 15 predicted proteins | sample MGYA00241459_ERZ501910 | MGnify/ENA primary metagenome ERZ501910 (study PRJEB25962, sample SAMEA2042504) | human gut metagenome | biome: human gut; feature: human-associated habitat; material: faeces...
CAAATCCGCCATGGTCGTAGCCGTAGATGGTGTACTCCTCGTTGGCCACGAGTTGCTTCATGGGTGCGCCTGGGGCTTTTATTTTGCCCGGGAGGGAGCCTTTCTCCAGGGCGGTGGCGGCAGCTTGCATCTTCTGCTGCTGACTGCGGGGTTTGGCGAGGATCGTGCTTGGCAGAATCGAGGCCAGGCACAGGAGCGAACAAGTCCAAAGAGTTCTCTTGTTGCGCATAATCGATTTTTCTTTAAGTTTTGAGGTGGGGTCCTGCAAACGTCTGTCGCTTGCTGGGCAGCAGTTCGCAGGACCCCTCTCGTGATGAAATGAATGATAGAAAACTTGAGTCTTACTTCACGACGACCTTTTGGCCGTTGACGATATAGACACCCTTCTTCAGCGACTTGAGGTTTTTCACGCCCTTGGCCACGCGGATGCCGTCAGGAGAATAGACATCAAAGGCAGATCCGCCGAGTGTGAGGCCGTTGATACCGGTCACTGTATGGGTAAGGGTGGCCTCCGATTCCTCAGCGGCATAGACGGCGGTCACACCGTAGAGGTGCTTGTCGGCATCCTGCAGGATCTGCTTGTCGATGAAGCTGCGCACGTTGGCCTCAACGTTGCCGATCAACTGGCCATCGCGATAGATATTGTAGCCCTTCACCTCGCCTGCGCCACAGCTGTAGGTGATGTCGTCAATCATGAAGAAGAACGGGTTGTTCCACGTCGGCGTGTTGTGATTGATGGCAAAATACTTGGTGCCTGCTGGCAACTCAACCTTGATCTGCTCCCATGCGCCACTGGTGATGCTATAGGTCTCGCCCAACTTGATGAACGACTCGCGCTTGTTGTCGGTGGTGGAGTAAAGCACACTGAAGTTCTCCTCATGAATGGTTTGACCATCATTGTAGTTCTTCACCCAGAACGTGATTTCCTGCTCGTCGCCGGAGAGTGCGGGGCTGTAGAGCCAGTTGTTCTGCGATACGTCATAGCCTTCCCCGTTCACACGGTAGAGAGCGGCCAGGTACTTGTCGCCGTTGTGGGCCTTGAAGTCGGGCACCTGCTCGAGTTGTTTCTCCGTGAGCCAGCCGTTGGCTGGGTCGAAGAGCATGAATCCGTAGTTGGAACCCTGGTTCGGGAACTTATACTTCTCGAAGACGCCACCCGTCGTGCCGGCATTGACAGCCTCAGAGGTGAAGTCGCCAAAGTTGTCCTGACTCCATGGCGTAGCGTTCTCGAAGCTCTCAGTCTTGGTCTCGGTGTCCGTGCTGACAGGCGTCCATGTGAGGCTCACGCCCTCCTCGGTGAGGACGGCCTCGGCGCTCTCGGGCTTCGGTTTCTCGCTCGTGAGGTACTTGACGTTGGTGGAGACGACATTGTCGTCCTCATTGAGGTCGTAGGCGTATTCCACCTCGGCCTTCAGTTCCACAGCCTCGTTTTGGTCGAGTTTATTGCTCTGGAAATCGAAGACCACGTCGGTGAAGTCGTAGGCACCCAGCGTCTCAGACATCTTCTTGGTCTCGACGAGCTCATCGTTGGCATAGAGTTTCACCTTGTAGTTATTGGCAGCGTTCTCGCCAAAGTTGTTCACGCGTACGCTCACCTTGGCCTTGCCACCCTTGAGCACTGTCTCGGGAGCCTCGATCTCAGCATTGAGGTCGTCGGTCTGCGTGTCGCGGATGAAGAGGCGGTCGATGTAGAGGTCCTTGTAGGCTTCGGCCTGGACGGCGAAGTCGAAGGTGATGAAGGGCTCATTGGCCCACGGGCTGAGATCGATGCCAGAGGCGTGCCATTGGTCTGCCTCGAGGTTGGCATAGTCGATCACGCCAGCCACATGGCTCACGCCGTCGGGAGTCTCCACCTCGACGGTGATCTTGGCGTTGCTGCCCTCGGCGGCCTTGTGATGGAACATCAGTTTGGGAGCATCAACGCCACCCAAACGGATCTTGCCCGAGCCGAGGTAGGCGATGTCCTCCTTGTTTTTTGACACGATGTAGAAGCTACCGCCGTCGTTATCGACAGAATTGGTAGAGAGCTCGAAGTCGGACTTGCCGGTGCCCCAAGAGGACCACAAGATGCCATAAAACTTATAGTTCTTGACGCTGGCAAAGAACGGAATCTCGTAAGGTTTGCCCTGGATGTAAGAAGGCAATGGGACGTAGGAACTTTCGCCATACGAATTCTTTGCTTTGACAAAGAGTGTCTTCACGGTCTGCTCTGCTCCGTCGTTGGGATTGACGGCGTAGTCAAAGAAGGTCTTGCCTGTGGTCTCGCCGACTGGGGTGTAAGTGGGCTTGAAGTCGGCTCCATCCGACTCGGCGAGGGTGTAAGTGATCTTCTCGGGGTTGAGATAGCCACCCAAGCGACCTCTTGCGGGTGCTTCCCAATTGAAGCGGATGGAGTTGTCTCGTGTTTCCGTGTTCTTTTTGACGGGAGCGACGGGAGCGTCCTCTCCCACATAGATGGCGACGGGGGTACAATAGAAACTGGCGCCCTTGTCGTTGACAGCAGCCACACTATAGACATTGATGCCATTGACGGCGGTGTTGTCTGTGAAGGTCACCTTGCTGCCCGGAGCAGCAGCAGGAATCTCGGCAACCACCTGACCCGTGCGGCGGAGCTGGAAGCCCGTGATTTTGTCTAAGGTTTCGCCGTTGAGACGCTTCGTAGGAGCGGTGAACGTGATTTGGGTGGAGAGTGCGCCCTGTGGGTCGGCCTCGGCTTCAAGACCTGTCACCTGGTCGGGAGCGAAGAAATCTACGCCTGCAGTCATTACAACATCGTCAATCTTGACACCCATGGCCTCGGGCTTCACGGAAAGGGCATGGAAGCCGAGATAGATGGTCTCGTCCTTGTCGGCGTCCAAAGTGAGGGTGACGGCCTCGAAGTCGGAACGCTTGATCATGGTTTGGGGCATCAGGGTCTTGGTCATTGCCTCTGGGGTAGGTGCAGTGCCATACTTCACCTCAAATTGCTCCTCATAGTACTTATATCTTCCTGAAAGACGGAAGGAAATCTTATACTGATGGTTGGCTTTGACGTGGAGGGCTGGAGAGACTAACCAGTCGTTGAAGGAATGTTTCTCCTCTCCGCGCAGTATTCTGGCGTAGCCGTCATTGTCGTTGAACATTCCTGGTTCCTCTATGCCCCAAGTGATACCGTCATTGTCGGCGTCGATCACTTTGAAGTAGGCCAAATCGGCCTCCGACTCAAAACCATTGGCGAAGGGCGGTGTGATAGGAGCGCCGTAGGAAACGTAGTTGCTGACCATCTCCTCACCCATCGTGCCGTGGTTGTTTGGCGTGATACCGTAGCCATAGACGGCAGTCTCACCCTCGGGGAGCGTATCCTCAAACATAGTGCCCACATGGCCGGTCTTGATGACCTTGCCCTCAGGGTAGCGCTTGATGTCGTAGGTGAGTTCACCGACGTAGCCCTCGTTCTGGCCGCCTGCAGGAGCTTCCCATGTGACGGTAGCCTTGCCCGTATTGGTATCTACCGAGGTGTGGGCGTTGACGACGGGTTTCGGGGTGTCGAAGCCAGCATAGTAGCGGCTTGCAAACTTAGGACTGGGGCCTTCGCCGTTGCTGACAATGATGGTGATGGTGTTGTAGCCCTTGTTGAGCGTGACAGGTTGGGAGACAGCAGCACCCGGCTTGGTCCCGCCCTTGGCTATCTCTTCCTTGTCGTTGAGAATGGTGTAGGTGAGTTTGGAGTCGGTCAGGTTGCCACCAGCAAAGTTCTTGCTGGGTGCGGTAAACTGGATGTGGCCCGAAAGCGATCCGTCCACAAAGTCGAAATGCATTTGGTCGATGGCGGCAGGTGCGCCGTCGGCAGCCTTTGCCTTGGGAATAGTAAGAAGGGATATGATATTGTTGTTGGCAAAGTCGCCGATCTCCGTCAGCTGACCTGTTGCGAGATCGACAGTATAGAGAGTGGATTTCTGATTGCTATCCACGCAATCCCAATAGAACGTGTTGGTAGTCTGGTCGATCTCACCACTTTGGTAGTAGAAACTGTCATCAGCCTTCTTCAGTTGTTTGCCCGTGGGGCCTACCAGAATTTCTTCGGCGGTGGAGGTGTCGATCTTATAGAGGTTGCCGTCCTCGGCAATACCATAGAGAACATTGTCGCTGGTAATACCCATGGCTACATAGCTATGGCGCAGGCGGCCAATGGTGGAGCGGGTGATGTTCTCGTAGTCGGCTATACCCAACTCGTTGTTCGAACCATTGCCATCGAGGAAGCAGCCATAGACCGTGCCGTCGGCAGCGACGGCTGTCTCACAAGCGATGAGGGAGTAGTCCTCGATTCGTTTTTCGACCTTCTTCTCCCAGGTGTTGGTATCATAATGGTAGAAGTAGATCATATCGGTGCCCCAGAAGTTTTGGTACATGACGAAGTAGAGGTTGTCCTCAATCCATGCGCCCGCACCCGTGGCACGGAAGAATTCATCCTGGAACTGCTTCTTGACGGAGATGGGAGCTTCGGTGCCGAAGGTGTATATACCATACTCGGGAGTCTCGGCACCCCAAGTGGCATCATAGAGCACATTTCCCCAAAAAGTCATGGGCTTTGCGTCTTTGGCTCTTAATATAGGAACTTGGGGAGTCTGCTTTGTCTTGATGCCGGCCTCGATGTTGCGGTTGAGACGCACGAGGCTGTCTCTCTTCGCCATCTGAGGCACGAGTCTCTTGTGCAATAACGGGTGCTTGGTGATGTGTTCGTTCATCTTTGCCTGGCGCTCCGCGGGCGTCATCTTCTTAGAGACCCGGAGCTCGGCAGGAGGATTACTATCTTTAAGCCCTGATGGAGTTTTCTGGGCTTTGGCGTTGAGCGGCAGCAATAATACCGATGCTACTACTCCAATGACCATGAATGGGTTTTTGTTTTGCATAAGTTTTTTTTAAAACCCACCAGTGGAACTACTTGCATGCTAAATGAATCCCACCGGCAGGCGATGTATTGGTTGATGAATTGACGCTGCAAAAGTAAGCAATAGGCCAATAGGACGCAAATCGCCCTTCTCCACTTTCACGAAAATGGAGAGGAACGACCTAAAATGACACGATTTTAAAGCGTAAAAAAGATCAGATTTTTGTACAAAATAAACCGATTGTTCGATGGAATCGGCAAAAATGGTAGATTTAGGTGACTAAAACGAAGAAGCGGGAGAAAGTTATGCTCCCGTTTCTTTGTTGCGTCGGTCCTCGGCGACAAACTTCTGATAGACGGAGGGGGTGAGGCCCGTACACTTGCGAAACTGCTTGACGAAAGTGGTCTGCGACTTGTAGCCGACGCTTTGTCCGATGGCGGCAATGGTGAGCTGCGCATACTTTGCATTATTGGTTGTCAGACGCTCGCAGGCCTTCTTGATACGGTAGTCGTTGAGCACCTCGGTGAACGACTTGCCGAAGTGGTCGTTGACGACTATGGAGACGTAGCGCTCGTTGGAATCGATGAGTTTGGCGAGGGTGGCGACGGTGAACTCTGGCTGGCAGTATTCGTCGGTCTCCTCCATCACTCTCCGTATGCCGTCGAGCAGCAGCTGTTTTTGGTCTTCCTTGAGAAGGTTGGTGGCGCGTGGGGCTTTCTTCTCTCCCGTCTCCACGTGACTGCGGTTGATGTCGTAGAGTTTGCGGTAGCTGGCCTCCAAATCACGTTTTTGGCGCACCACATAGAAGAGGAGCATGGAGACAAGGACTATGGCGAGGATGCTCACGAGGAAGAGCAACTGGTAGAGGCGGGCGTTTTGGCGGTGTATCTCCTCCTCTTGGTGGAGGCGCGTGATCTCCTTGTCGGTCTTATCGACCTCGTACATGAACTGCTGGTTCTTCACGACGTTGAACCGCTGCGAGTTGTAGATGGAGTCCATGAGACTGAGGTATTGCCTCTCATACTGCTGAGCGAGCGTGGCATTGCCCGTCTTGCGCTGTATCTGGGCCATGTCGCGCAGGGTCTCGGGGATGTAGTGGAGCATCTTCTCTCGCTCCGCATGATCGATGCAGAGGCTGATATAGTGTTTGGCCTGGTCTATGTCGCCTAAGTTTTGGTAGTTGGAGTAGAGTTCGGCGTAGGCTGAGCAGATATAGGTAGGGGGCAGTTTGTTTCGGGTGCAGAAATCGGCGAGGTTGACCAGAATCTTGTTAGACTCGGCGTAGCGTGCCTCTTGTGAGGCCATCAAGGCGGTGGAGAACGAGAGAAAGAACTGGTCGATGGGAAGGTTGGGGCGAGGGGTGGCAAACAAGAGCTGGCGGTATTTCTTTGCGCCTTCGAGGTCTTTGCGGTTGATGCATACGCCAAAGAGGTTGGCCAGGATCCTGAACGTGAGTTCGTTGTCGTTCTTCGGACGGATCTGATAGGCTTTCTTGTAATAATCGAAGCCTTTGCCATAGTCCTTGAACATACAATAGACGTTACCGATGTTCTTGTAGATCAAAGGCAAGTGGGTCTTGGAGGCAGAAGTCTCGCTGAGTTTCAGACCCTCTTGGTAGTTTTCCAGGGCGTTGATATAGTTGCCGCGGGCGTAAAAGATGTCGCCCACCTTGAGGTTGGCGAGCGAACAGTCGGTCAGTTCCTCGTCGGTCATGCGGTCGTTGGTACGGGAGCAGACGAGCATGTACATCACCAAGGCTTTGTCCTCCTTCTTGTTTTGCAAGAACTGGTCGCCCTTGGAGAGAATCTTTTCCGACTGCCATCCCCTCACTTGGCGGATGAGGGGTGTGTACTTACTTTGGCTGGAGGCCAGCGATGTAAGCGAATGGATAAGTAGTATGAGGACCAGCAGCGTCCTGCCAATATGATTTTTCATTTTGTATCGTCTTATGAAGTGGGGCCTTGGGGCGGATGAAGCTGCCTGGCCTTCGCTGTGTAAGTGTTCTGATTTCGCCACATCGGGCAGGAGTGGCGCAACCTGTGTACAAAGTTAGCATTTTTTAGTCAAAAAAGAGCCCTTGGGGAAATAAAATCCCCATTATTTAGTATAGGAATCAATTATTTTTTATACCTTTGTACGCGAATATGGACACGGCGTTGCGTTGGTCCTTTCACAGGGTAACATCAACAAGATAGCAGCCTGTCTTTTGATAAGTGAACGGTATAAATATTATCAATACAAAACATTAATAATTCTATTATGATTTATTCATCGGAAGTAAAGAACATGTGCGTTGTGGCCAAAGGCCCCAACCATGGACCTGCTCCCATTCCTGAGGAGGGAAAGTGGGTTTATGCCAAGGAAATTGCTGATATTTCGGGTTACACCCACGGTGTGGGATGGTGCGCTCCCCAGCAGGGAGCCTGCAAGCTGTCTCTCAACGTGAAGGACGGTATCATCCAGGAGGCGCTCGTGGAGACCATCGGTTGCACGGGTATGACCCACTCTGCCGCCATGGCATCCGAGATTCTTCCGGGTAAGACGATCCTTGAGGCACTGAACACCGACCTCGTCTGCGACGCCATCAACACGGCTATGCGCGAGCTCTTCCTCCAGATTGTCTATGGACGCACGCAGAGCGCTTTCTCTGAGGGCGGTCTGACCATCGGCGCCGGTCTTGAGGACCTGGGTAAGGGTCTCCGTTCACAGACGGGTACGCTCTATGGCACGGTGGCTAAGGGTACGCGCTACTTGGAGCTGACCGAGGGCTACATCACACGCCAGTTCCTCGACAAGGACAATCAGGTCTGCGGTTACGAGTATGTTCACCTCGGCAAGATGATGGAGGCTATCAAGAACGGTATGGACGCCAACGAGGCTGTGAAGAAGTTCACGGGCAGCTACGGTCGTACCACTGCCGAGCAGGGTGTTGTTAAAGCGATTGATCCACGTAAAGAATAATAAGGAGAAACATAACTATGATTAGAAAGGTAAGTTACGAAAGTCAGGCGCAGGTTCTTGCAGCTCTCAACGCCGAGGGCATCAAGAGCGTAGAGGAGGCTAATCAGATCTGCGACGAGGCAGGTGTTGATCCTTATCTGATGTGTGAGGAGACGCAGCGTATCTGCTTCGAGAACGCCAAGTGGGCCTATGTCTGCGGTGCTGCTATTGCCATCAAGCGTGGATGCAAGACTGCTGCCGACTGCGCAGAGGCTATCGGTGTGGGTCTGCAGGCATTCTGCATCCCTGGTTCTGTGGCCGACGACCGCAAGGTGGGTCTGGGTCACGGCAACTTGGCTGCCCGTCTGCTCCGCGAGGAGACGAAGTGCTTCGCCTTCTTGGCTGGTCACGAGTCGTTTGCTGCTGCCGAGGGTGCCATCAAGATTGCTGAGATGGCCAACAAGGTGCGCAAGAATCCGCTCCGCGTTATCCTCAACGGTCTGGGTAAGGATGCTGCCATGATCATCAGCCGCATCAACGGCTTCACCTATGTGAAGACGGAGTTCGACTACTATACGGGCGAGCTGAAGGTCGTGGATCGCACGGCTTACTCTGATGGTCCTCGTGCCAAGGTCAACTGCTACGGTGCTAACGACGTACGCGAGGGTGTGGCTATCAACTGGAGCGAGGATGTCGATGTGTCTATCACTGGCAACTCCACCAACCCGACCCGCTTCCAGCACCCGGTAGCTGGTACGTACAAGAAGGAGCGCACGCTCGCCGGTAAGCCCTACTTCTCAGTGGCTTCTGGTGGTGGTACGGGTCGTACGCTCCACCCGGACAACATGGCTGCTGGTCCTGCTTCTTACGGTATGACCGACACCATGGGTCGTATGCACTCCGACGCTCAGTTTGCAGGTTCTTCTTCAGTGCCTGCTCACGTCGAGATGATGGGCTTCCTGGGTATGGGCAACAACCCGATGGTAGGTGCTACGGTGGCTATCGCCGTTGCCCTCGATCTCGCTTTGAACAAGAAGTAATCTCGCTTGGAGCAAGAACTAAGGCTTGCTTATTGCAAGAAATAAACTAAAAAAGAAAGGCTGGTTCCCAAAAGGAGTCAGCCTTTCTTTTTGCAAACGATTCTTCCTGGCCCTTGTGTTTTGCTCGAGTCAATGGAGAAGGGCTTGCTGGTGTGCTATAGGAAGGCCTATTGGCAAGAAGCCCCGACGGTACAGGAGTTTGTACAGTCGGGGCTTCTCGTGCTGGTAGAGCGGGTGTGGGCGGTCGTTAGTCTATGTTTGGTTCTGGCTCGTGCTGCTTCACGCCCATGCGCGCCTCAACGACATTGACCACATAGTCGCCCAGGTGCTCACACTCGTTGATGAGGTCCATATACATCGTGCCACTGGCATAGGAGTACTTATGCTCATTGACATCATTGATGTTTTGGTTCTTCAGTTGGTTGCGGTAGTTGTTGATCTCGTTCTCGATGTTGAAAGAACGGTTGACGTCCACGCTGCCGCGGTGGGCCACCAGGGTCTGTGTCATCTGCTCCAGCGCATCGTCGGTCAGTTCAAACATCTGGTGTAGATGGTTGTACTGATCCTCGGTAAACTCATCTTTGCCCGAACGCTTTCTGCTGATGATGCGTGCCATGTTGTAGCAGGCGTCACCGATAGACTCCAGTTCTGAGATCTCGCGCAGCATGGCGCGCACCTTCTCCTTGGTGTCGTCGCTCAGATGGGCGTCGCTCACCTGGTCGAGATATTTGGCAATCTCTATCTCCATGTTGTCGGAAATGCCCTCGTATTTCTCGATGCGCGAATAGAGTTTGACGAAGGCCTCGCCATCTTGCTCCCCGAGCAACTCGCGCACCATTCCAAACATTCTATGGATGCGTCCAGAGAAGGAGTGGATCTCCTTGGAGGCTTCCAGTACGGCAAATTCTGGGGTTTTCATGATGCCAGCCTGGATGAAGCGCAGGCGGAAGTCCTCCTCGTCTTGCTTGGCCTTCGGCTTGATGATCAGGCAGACGATACGCTCTATCTGGGGTATGAACCAGATGAGCAGGAAGGTGTTGGTGACATTGAAGCAGGTATGGAAGGCTGCCAGCACAATCGGAAGGAGGACTGCCTTCTGTGTCTGAGAGGTACCAGCGCCCGTTGGGTCATAGCCTACCAAAGAGCAGACCGCATCGACAAAGGGATAGAAAAGGCAGAGCACCCAGACCACGCCAAAGACGTTGAACACCAGGTGGGCCAGGGCCGCCCTTCGGGCTTGTGTGTTGGCTCCCAGCGCCGCGAGGTTGGCCGTGGCCGTCGTGCCGATGTTCTCGCCCAGCACAAGGGCAATGCCAAAGTAGATCGGAAGGACGCCCGTGGAGCACAGCAGGATGGTGATGGCCATGACAGCTGCGCTGCTCTGCACGATGCAGGTGATGAGGGTGCCAATGAGCACGAAGACCACTATGTTGAAATGGCTATGGGTGTCAAAGGAGGAGAAGAAGTGGATGGCGTCAGGATTGTGTTCCAAATCAAGTTCTTTGCCAGCTGCCGATAGCAGGACAAGGGCAAAGAACAGAAACGCAATGCCAAAGAGAAAATCGCCGATGAAGCGCCGTCGCTTCGAATAGATGAGCATGATGCCGATGAAGAAGGCCGGAAAGACGACCATGGTCAGATCGACGTTGAAGCCAAGCGACATGATCCACGCCGTGAGCGTGGTGCCGATGTTCGCACCCATGATGACGGAGATGGCTTGGGCAAGGGTCAATAGACCGGCATTGACAAAGCTCACCGTCATGACGGTGGTGGCGGAAGAGGACTGGACGGCACAGGTGACAAACATTCCCGTGAGCATTCCTGTGAAGCGGTTGGTGGTCATTGCTCCCAAGATGTGGCGCAGTTGAGAGCCGGCCATCTTCTGGAGCGCCTCACTCATAACCTTCATGCCATAGATAAGCAGGGCCAACGCGCCCAAAACTTTCATGAAGATGATCAGATAGTCGCTGGTGTGCATATTGTGTGATGTTGTTGTGATGATATCATCAATAGGAGCTGGTACACATTGACTGTTTCAATTCCGTTGCAAAATTACAAAAAAAGACTCGTTTTCCATCATGTCGTGCTTTTTTTTTGTTGGCAAAAGGTCATAAAAAGGCCAATGGTGCAATAATTCGGTGCAGATTTCGTTATCTAAAGGCAGTTATTTAAAAATTCAAAGATATGAAGCTACAAAGATTGAAGTCTGTTCTTTTCTCTGTTTTCGCCGTTGTGACGGTTTGTCTGTTGGGCAGCTGCCACCGTGCGAGCCCGCGTTGGACCAATAGCTATTTCCATCGGGAGGCCAACGTGAAGCGGATCTGCGACACGATGGCAGGCACTTACGATATGAGCTACTTTCGCATCTACCGCACTGACCTGCGTGGTGGGCAGGATGTCGTCAAGGATAGTGCGATACGGGCCATGCTCCCCGATTCTGCTGCGCCGCTGCAATACGTCGTAGGTGGCTATGGGGACCAGCGCATTGCCATCCCCAATTTCCCTATCAGCCTCGTGGCGCCCTGTCTGAAGGATACGGCCCTGGCGCGTGCTGTTGCTTCTGCGCCGCTGCAGAACCTGTTGGTCAGATATGGGTTGTCCGGAGGCCTTTCGGACAAGGAGTCGGAGGGTTATGTGCGCCTTGCACCTGAGCCTCTGTCGCTGTCGCTCAATGTTGGTGGCAAACAATGCGTCGTGGAGTTTGACTTTGATTGCGCTATCTTTATCGGTATCGATGGTGAAAATCCCACTACGCTGAAGGTCTCCCCGCTGGAATTTTCCCTCGACGACGTGAAGATCTTGGGAGGCAGCAATCAGAACTTTGGCGACGGTTGGTCGAACGGACCGACGTTTGATATCTATATTAGCGGTGAACGAGTTGACCAGGTAGGTCAGCCCGTGCGCCGTAGATAAGGATTACATCTAAAGATAAAGTATAGAAAACCTAAGATAATGCGTATGGCTACCCATCCCCTTTGGAACGATGACTACTGGCTGCTCGTGTTGCAACTCTACCTGAAGCGTCCTACGGGCGTGAAGGCTGTGTATGCGCGTGAGGCTGTTGACCTTGCTGTGGAACTACATCTGCCGCCCCCATTCATCCACCAGCAACTGCAGGAGATGGACCGTCGTGACCGCCTGGTGCTACAACTGGTCTGGAATACTTACGCCCAGAAGCCGCGTCGGCTTGCAAAAGACATTGCGCGGTTGAGAAAGATGAAGGGGTTCGGTTGTGAGCAGGCTTTCTACGAGGGGGTGGAGGTGCGCAACACGTTTGAGGACTTCTTTCTGCCATTGACCGAAGACCATGAATTGAAACCTGTCATGCTGGTCCTCATCCTCGATCTCTACTTCCGGCTTGTGCCCCATACTATGGTGGTGGACACGCCCGAGGTGGCAGAACTGGCGCGTCTGATGAAACTGAAGCCCGAGAAGGTGGTGCAGGTGCTGGAGACCTTCCAGGCTTGCGACCCTTATCTGATGCGCACCACCGAGGCTTCCCTTCCGCTTTTGGCTCCGTGTCAGCAGGTGTGGAACCGCTACGCCAATGGTCAACCCACATTGTTGGAGGAGCAGGCAGAGGCGTTTCGTGCCTATTTTGAGTGAAATGTTGTGTTGCAGTACAATACAAGCGCAATATAACTCACTACGCTTCAACAATCACCATACAACAAACGACGATATAATAAGTGGCAATACAACAAAAGGATTCCTCTCTTCGGAAAGGAATCCTTTTGTATGTTGTCCTAAGCGGATTCGAACCACTACAAACAGAACCAAAACCTGTTGTGCTACCATTACACCATAGGACAAAATCCAGGTGCAAAGTTACGGAGATTTTCTTATATTGCAAAATTTTGTGGTCAAAAATGCAATAGATGGCTCCATCTTTTGCCCAGCGGAATCATTTTCAGAACATCTTGATGACGCGGCGTAGTCCTGCTACCAGCGTATCGACCTCCTCTCGAGTATTGTAGAAGGAGAACGACGCACGGACGGTGCCGAGTATGCCGAGGCGGTCCATGAGAGGCTGGGCGCAATGGTGGCCTGTGCGCACGGCAATGCCCAGTTGGTCGAGGAGCGTGCCGAGGTCGGCATGGTGGATATCGGCGACGTTGAAGGAGATGACGGCGTCAGCCTCCATGCCTTTGCCGTGGCCATAGATGTGCATTCCTTCGATCTCGCGGAGCTGCTGCAGGGCGTAGTCGGTGAGATCGTGCTCATACGCCTGAATGTTCTCCATACCAATGGCTGAGACGTAGTCGATCGCCTTGGCAAGTCCGTTGGTGGCGATGTAGTCAGGCGTTCCAGCCTCAAACTTCAGTGGCGGACGCTCGAAGGTGGTGTGGTCGAAGCTCACGCGCTCTATCATCTCGCCACCCCCTTGGTATGGCGGAGCCACTCCTCCTTGCCGTAGAGCACGCCTACCCCCGTGGGCGCATAGACCTTGTGGCCGCTGAAAGCGAGGAATTCACAATCCAAGTCCTGCACATCGACCCTCATGTGAGGGATGCTCTGTGCGCCATCGATCATCACGGGCACTCCGTGGCTGTGGGCGATGCGGATGATCTCCTTGACGGGATTGACCGTGCCCAGGACGTTGCTGACGTGCATGACGCTGACGAGCTTTGTCTTCTCGCTAAACAACTTTTCGTACTCGTCGAGGAGCAGTGCGCCGTCGTCGCTCATGGGAATGACCCGCAGGCGGATGTTCTTGCGTTGCTGCTGCAGTTGCCAAGGGACAATGTTGGAATGGTGCTCCATCGTGCTCACGATGACCTCGTCGCCCTCCTCCATGCAGCCCTCCACGAAGGACGAAGCTACGAGGTTCAGGCTCTCCGTTGTGCCCCGCGTAAAAACGATCTCGCTGGTGGAACGGGCGTTGACGAACTTCCTGACCGTCTCGCGGGCCGCCTCGTGGAGGTCAGTGGCCTGCTGTGAGAGCCAGTGGACACCACGGTGGACGTTGGCATTGACGTTCAAATACTCGTCGCGCATGGCATCAAGCACGCAGAGCGGCTTCTGGGTCGTGGCACCGTTGTCGAGATAGACCAGCGGGCGGCCGTAGATCTCACGGCTGAGAATGGGGAAGTCTTTCCTTATTTTTTCTATATCCAACATGGCTTTACGCTTCTTGTTTTTGATGAATGAATCCTGCCGGCCCTACTGGCACATTTTGCAGCCTACACATTTGCTCAGTTCGCCACGGAAACGCTTTTCCACCAGGTAGTGGAGACGGTCGCGCAGCGGTTCGAGGTCCATCTTGTCGATGACCTCGTTGATGAAGGCAAACTCAAGGAGCAGTTTGGCCTCCTTCTGGCTGATGCCGCGCTGCTGCATATAGAAGAGCGCAGCGTCGTTGAGCTGTCCTATCGTGGATCCGTGTGCACACTTCACGTCGTCGGCATAGATTTCCAGCATCGGCTGTGTGTACATCCTTGCCGTCTTCGTGGCCACGAGATTCTGGTTGGTCTCCTGCGAGGTGGTCTTCTGTGCTCCGTGGCGTACGAGGACGCGTCCAGCGAAAGCACCCACCGCCTCGTCGTCGAGCACATACTTATAGAGTTCGTTGCTCGTGCAGTGAGGCACCTGGTGGTCGATGAGCGTATTGTTGTCCACGTGCTGTTTTCTGTCCGCGATGACGCAGCCACTGCAATAGCACTCCGCGCCCTCTCCCTTGAACACCAGGTCGAGGCGGTTGCGCGTCACGCCGTTGTGGAGCGTTATCACATTGTGGTTGACCCTACTGTCGCGCTGCTGCTCTATATAGACGTTGCTCACGCGATGGTTCTTGTAGTGGGTCTCCTCCATGCAGTAGAGGTCGAGCGATGCGTTGTCGCCGACATAGGCCTCGATGACCTGTGTGGCGAGGAAGTCGTGGTCGTCGGCGGTATGGTCGCAGAACAGGAATTTAGCCTTGGCACCCTCCTCCATCACGATGAGCACGCGTCGGTTGACCATCATGCTCACGTCGGCGCGCAGGATGTTGATAATCTGCACACACTTTTCCATCTGTACGTTTTTCGGCACATAGATGAAGAGGCCATCCTGGGCCAGCATCGTATTGAGCGCCGTGATGGCGTCCTCCTCCGTCTTGGCGATGCGCGCATAGTAGCGAGCGATGAGTTCGGGATGCTCCTTGGCCGCCTTTCTCAGCGATCCGATGACGACTCCCTCCTCGGGCTGCACGTTGGGCAGGCGCTTCTCATAGAACGCGTCGTTGACGACAAAATAGAGCAGCGTGCTCAGGTTGGGCACGTCGCAGCGGAAGGCCGCATAGGGATCGACAGGAAACTCGATGCGATTGATGTTCAGACCGTAGTTGGGAGCGAAGATCTTCTCCATGTCGGTGTACTTATATCGCTCCACCTTCCTTGTCGGGAAGCCCTGGCGGCGGAAGTCTTCGAAGGCGCGGTCGCGGACGGCGTTCATCACCTCTGCGCTATGCTCCTTGATGGCTTCCGAGGCCTCAGCGTATAGGTCTATGTATTGCTTTTCTGCTTCGGTCATCCTTGGGTCTCCTCTCCTTTCACTTCCTCCTTGATCCAGTCGTAGCCGAGCTTTTCAATTTCCTTCGCCAGCTCCGGACCAGCAGTCTTGACGATGCGGCCCTGCCAGAGGACGTGGACCACGTCGGGCTTGATCATGTCCAGCAGTCGTTCGTAGTGGGTGATGACGATGGCGGAAGTCTCTGCCGAGTGCATCTTGTTCACGCCGTTGGCGACGATGCGCATGGCATCGACATCCAGTCCGGAGTCGGTCTCGTCGAGGATGCTGAGCTTCGGTTCGAGCATGGCCATCTGGAAGATCTCGTTGCGCTTCTTCTCGCCACCGGAGAATCCCTCGTTGACGGATCGGTGGGCGAGTTTCGGGTCGAGTTCTACGATCTGGCGCTTCTCGCGCATGAGTTTCATGAAGTCGGCAGCCTTCAGCGGCTCCTTGCCCTCATACGCGCGCTTGGCGTTGATGGCCGCCTTCATGAAGTTGGTCATGCTCACGCCCGGAATCTCCACGGGGTACTGGAAAGAGAGAAACAGACCTTCGCGGGCTCGGTCCTCGGGCTTCATCTCCAGCAGGTTCTTGCCGTTGAAGAAAGCCGTTCCCTCGGTGACGGTGTAGAGCGGGTTGCCCGTCAGCACCGCGCTGAGGGTCGATTTTCCCGACCCGTTGGGTCCCATGATGGCGTGGATCTCACCGTCTCTGACCGTGAGGTTGACGCCTTTCAATATCTCTTTGCCTGCGATGGTGGCGTGCAGGTTTTTTACCTCAAGCATATCTATAAGGATTTGGTTGTCGTTTGATAGTTATAACAGGAAGATGTTGATGATGTCCTCGATGAGGTCGCCGAGAATCCGCCCTTTCTTGTAGCGGTCTCTGTCGCGCCATTCGTCCTCCTGCTCGAAGAGCGAGGGTGGGTCTGGTACCCAGAAGGGCCCCACCTTGAAATGGCTCACGTCCACTTTCCGTTTGGTCTTTGCGCCGTGGAGCATGACCGACGGTGCGGTTATGGTGTCGCGCTCCACCTCCAGTTTGATGAGATACTGGCGGTAGGGCTGCGGTGTCCAGCGTGGGACGGGTGTGGAAGCCGCCGACGGCAGCAGGGCTGTCAGCAGCAGGGTGGCCGCAAGGGCCGGGCCCATGATCATCTTTCTTCTCATTGCTCCTCCTTCTTTTGTTGGTCTTGTCGCGTCGTGGCCTGTGGAAGCGTTATCCCACCGTGCCCTCCAGCGAGACGCTGAGCAACTTCTGTGCCTCGACGGCAAACTCCATTGGCAGCTTGTTGAGCACCTCCTTGGCGTAGCCGTTGACGATCAGTCCCACGGCCTCCTCCATCGGGATGCCCCGCTGGTTGCAGTAGAAGAGCTGGTCCTCCGAGATCTTGGACGTGGTCGCCTCGTGCTCGAATACTGCGGTGTCGTTGTGGGCGTCCATGTAGGGGAACGTATGCGCTCCACAGTCGCTGCCGAGCAGCAGTGAGTCGCAGCTGGAGTAGTTGCGCGCATTGTCGGCGTTGGCCGTAGCCATGACGAGGCCGCGGTAGCTGTTTTGGCTGTGTCCGGCGGAAATGCCCTTGGAGATGATGGTAGAACGCGTGTTCTTGCCGATGTGGATCATCTTCGTGCCCGTGTCCGCCTCCTGGTAGTTGTTGGTTACGGCCACGTTGTAGAACTCCGCTACGGAGTCGTTGCCGCGCAGCAGACACGAGGGATATTTCCACGTGATGGCCGAACCCGTCTCCACCTGTGTCCAGGAGAGTTTGGAGTGGTCGCCACGCAGGTCGCCACGCTTCGTTACGAGATTGAGCACGCCGCCCCGTCCGTGTTCGTCGCCTGGATACCAGTTTTGGACGGTGGAGTATTTCACCTCGGCCCGGTCCATGACGATGATCTCGACGATGGCCGCATGGAGCTGGTTCTCGTCGCGCATTGGGGCCGTGCAACCCTCCAGGTAGGAGACGTAGGAGTCGTCGTCGGCCACGATGAGCGTGCGCTCAAACTGTCCCGTGTTGCGGGCGTTGATGCGGAAATAGCTGCTCAGTTCCATCGGGCAGCGTACACCCTTGGGGATATAGACGAAGGATCCGTCGGAGAACACCGCCGAGTTGAGCGCGGCAAAGAAGTTGTCGCCGTAGGGGACGACCGTGCCCAGATACTGCCTGACGAGGTCTGGGTGGGTCTGTATGGCCTCGCCGATGGAGCAGAAGATCACGCCCTTCTCCCGCAGCTTCTCCTTGAATGTGGTCTTGACCGACACGGAGTCCATCACGGCGTCGACCGCGACGCCCGCAAGGGCCATCTGCTCTTCGAGCGGGATGTGCGAGCCGCTCCTCCAGAGGAATGCCCAGTTTGTCGAAAGTCTTCTCCAGTTCGGGATCTATCTCCTTGTTCTGCGGCTTCTTCGCCAGCGGGTCTGCGTAGTAGGAGATGGCCTGGTAGTCGATGGGCGGGATGTGCACATGTCCCCATGTGGGCTGCTTGAGCGTCTGCCAATGGCGGAAGGCGCGCAGGCGAAACTCCAGCATCCACTCGGGCTCGTGCTTCTTTTGTGAGATCAGGCGCACGCTGTCCTCGTTGAGACCCACGGGGATGATGTCGGTCTCCACGTCGGTGGTGAAGCCGTACTCATATTTCTTGTCGGCTATCTCCCGCACCAATGCGTTCTTCTCTTCTTTTATTTCTTCCATTGTTTGAATGGTTCTGCTTTGAAAAACAGGCCGCAAGCGGCGCGCCGTCCTTTTGCGGGCGGCTGCCGTTGTGGCCATATTTTAATAAGGTAGGGGGCAGGGGCTGCCGTGGGGCGGGCCGTAGGCAGTAGCCACGGCCGTTGAGTCCCCGCAGTCGGCTTAGAGCTTCTGCTCCACCTCGATCTCAGTGAAGGTCTCCAGGATGTCTCCCGCCTCGATGTCGTTGTAGTTGACGAGCGAGATACCACACTCCAGGCCCGTTGCCACCTCCTTGGCGTCGTCCTTGTAGCGCTTGAGCGCGCTGATGGCGGCGGTGTGGATGACGATACCGTCGCGGATGACGTGTGCCTTGTCCTTGTTGTGCACCTTGCCTTCGGTGACGAGACCACCGGCCACGGTGCCCACTTTGCTGATCTTGAAGACCTGGCGCACCTCCACCTGGCCCGTGACGACCTCCTTCTTGACCTTGTCGAGCATGCCGACCATGGCACTCTTGATGTCGTCGAGTGCATCGTAGATGATGGAGTAGGTGTTGATCTCCACGCCTTCGCGGTCAGCCAGTTTGCGCGCGTCGGCAGACGGGCGCACCTGGAAGCCGACGATGACGGCGTCGGAAGCCGAGGCGAGCATGACGTCGTTCTCGGAGATCTGTCCCACGGCCTTGCTGATGACGTTGACCTGCACCTTCTCCGTCGAGAGCTTGAGGAAGGAGTCGGCCAGTGCCTCCACCGATCCGTTGGTGTCGCCCTTGACGATGATGTTGAGCTCGTGGAACTCTCCGCGAGCGATGCGGTGGGAAATGTCGCCCAGCGTGAGGCGCTTCTGCGTGCGGAGCCCCTGCTCGCGCTGCAGCTGCTCGCGCTTGTTGGCAATCTCGCGTGCCTCCTGCTCCGTCTCGAGCACGTGGAACGTGTCGCCTGCCGTGGGCGCGCCGTTGAGTCCGAGGACGATACAGGGATCGGCGGGGCCGGCCTTCTCGATGCGCTGGTTGCGCTCGTTGAAGAGAGCCTTGACCTTGCCCCATGAGGTGCCGGCGATCACGATGTCGCCCGTCTTCAGCGTGCCGTTGCTCACGAGCACCGTCGAGACGAAGCCGCGGCCCTTGTCGAGCGACGACTCGATGACCGTACCCGTGGCCTTGCGGTTGGGGTTGGCCTTCAGTTCGAGCAGGTCGGCCTCCAGAAGCACCTTGTCCATGAGCTCGTCCACGCCGATGCCCTTCTTGGCACTGATCTCCTGACACTGGTACTTGCCGCCCCACTCCTCCACCAGGAGGTTCATGTTGGCCAGGTCCTCGCGTATCTTGTCGGGGTTGGCTCCCGGCTTGTCTATCTTGTTGATGGCAAAGACCATCGGTACGCCGGCGGCCTGTGCGTGGGCGATGGCCTCCTTGGTGGTAGGCATCACCGAGTCGTCGGCGGCAATGATGATGATGGCGATATCCGTCACCTGCGCACCACGGGCACGCATGGCGGTGAAGGCCTCGTGGCCTGGTGTGTCGAGGAACGTCACCTTGCTGCCGTTCTTCAGCGTCACGCTATAGGCACCGATGTGCTGTGTGATGCCACCGGCCTCGCCGGCGATGACGTTGGTGTTGCGGATGTGGTCGAGCAGCGAGGTCTTACCATGATCGACGTGGCCCATGACCGTGACGATCGGGGCGCGCGGCACGAGATCGTTCTCGTCGTCGGCCTCCTCGCTGACAGCCTCCTGCACCTCGGCGCTGACATACTCCGTGGAGAATCCGAACTCGTCGGCCACGAGGTTGATGGTCTCGGCGTCGAGACGCTGGTTGATGGAGACCATGATGCCCACCGACATGAGCGTGGAGATGACTTTCGTCACCGGCACATCCATCATTGTGGCCAGTTCCGATACGGTCACAAACTCCGTCAGTTTCAGCGTCTTGCTCTGCTTGCGCTCGGCGCGTGCCTCCTGGTTGAGCTTCTCCTGGGCAGCGTCGCGCTTCTCCTTGCGGTATTTGGCACCCTTCTTGTTTTGGGTCTTCGAGGTGAGGCGTGCCAAGGTCTCCTTGACCTGGCGTGCTACGGCCTCGTCATCGACCTCCAGCGGTTTGTTGCTGCGTCCGCGGTTCTTCTTCTTGCGCTTTCCGCCACCATCGGCCTGGCCCTGCTGTTGCTGCTGGCCCTGTTTCTTGCCCTGCTGGGCGGGCTGCTGGTTGGCAGCGGCATTGATATCGACGCGCTCCTTGTTGATGCGTACGCGCTTCTTCTTGCCCTGTCCGTTTTTCTCCTCGCGCTCCTTGCGTCGCTCCTCCTTGCTCTTCTTCTTCGGGCGCGTGTTTTGGTTGATGGTGCTGAGGTCGAGTTTGCCGAGCACGTTGAGTTTCGGCTGGTTGAGCAGCTTCTTCTCGTTCTGCGTCTGGAAGGGTGCGCCGCCCTCTGTCGTGGCGGGCTCCTGCTCCTTGCCCTCCTTTTGGGCGGTCTCAGTCTGGGCTGCCGCTGCGGGCTGTGGCTTCTCGCTCTTGGCGGGCTTGGCGGGTTTCTGCTCCGTCTCCACGGCCTTGGCTGCGGGCTTGGCCTGCTCCTTGTTTTCCTTCTGAGTGTTCTCCTTCTGGGCGTTCTCCTTCTGGGCAGCGGGCTTCTGGGCCACCTCCTTGTGGGCAGTCTCCTTCGGCTGCTCCTTCACGGCCGGCTTCTCGGCCTTCGGTTCTGCCTTGTGCTGGGGTGTTGCCTCCTTCTGTGCGGACTTCGGCTGCTCCTGCTTGGGCTGCTGTGGCTCCTGCTTGCGTACGGGCTTCTCCTCTTTGGCCTTGGGCTGGTCTGCCTTCGGCTTCTGGTCGGTCTTCTGTCCCGGCTTGCGGTTGAGCTGGTCGAGGTCGATCTTGCCCAGCGGCGTATAGGCCTGTATCTTCGTCAGACCGTCGTCGCCACGCTTCACGCCTCCCTGGGACTGCTTCTTCTTGCCGCCCTCTTTCGACTTCTTGGGGAACTTCTTGTCGGCGATGGCCTTCACTTGCTTATCCTTGTTAAACTGTGTGGCCAGGGCCTCATACTGCGCATCGCTGAGCTTGAAGTTGGGGTCGCCCTTCACTTCGCCCAGATTCGGCTTCTTCTCCAGAAATTCCACAGCCGTCTGGAGCCCGATGTTCAGCTCTCTAATTGCTTTGTTTAATCTGATACTCATTAATATCTTAATAGAGGTAGGGGGTGCTGGTATTGATTTACGATGTGAGGGTGGCGCAGATGTTCCGAACATGGTGCGGACCAGTGCGGCCACACCCTATGAGCCGCTGGTCAAAACCATCACCCGCCATTACCTTTTATCGGTGGAGACTGTCGTTCTCCACCCTTTCTCTTTGCTTCTTTCCTGATGTGTTGCCCTTCCTGAGAGGATGCGCCTTGTCGGCGCGGACAGGACGGCTCCATCTTAGCTCTCAAACTCGGCCCTGAGGACCTTGATGACATTATCGACGGTCTCCTCCTCGAGGTCGGCCTTCTCGATAAGCATTTCGCGCGGAGCGTTGAGCACCTGACGGGCCGTGTCGAGGCCTATCTTCTTGATGGCTTCGATGACCCACTGGTCGATCTCGTCGGAGAACTCATCGAGGTAGATGTCCTCCTCGGCCTGGCTCTCGTCGAGCTCGCGGAAGACGTCGATGGTGTAGCCCGTGAGCATACTTGCCAGCTTGATGTTGAGACCGCTGCGTCCGATGGCGAGGCTCACCTCCTCGGGCTTGAGATAGACCTCGGCCTTCTTGTTCTCCTCGTCGATGGTGAGCGAGCTGACGCGGGCCGGGCTGAGGGCGCGCTGGATGAAGAGTTTGGTGTTGGCCGTCCAGGAGATGACGTCGATGTTCTCGCCACCGAGCTCCTTGACGATGCCATGTACGCGGCTACCGTGCACACCGACGCAGGCTCCCACCGGGTCGATGCGGTCGTCGTAGCTCTCCACGGCGATCTTGGCGCGGTCGCCCGGCATGCGTGCCACGCTCTTGATGGCGATCAGGCCGTCGGCAATCTCGGGCACCTCGGCCTCCAGCAGACGCTCCAGGAAGGCGGGCGCCGTGCGCGAGAGGATGATCTTCGGATTGTTGTTGGTGTTGTCCACGCGCAGGATGACGGCACGGATGGTGTCGCCCTTGTGGTAGTTGTCGCTCTGTATCTGCTCCGTCTTCGGCAGCAGCAGCTCGTTGTTCTCGTCGTCCACGAGCAGCACCTCGCGCTTCCAAACCTGATAGACCTCGGAGGAGATGACCTGGCCCACGCGGTCCTTGTACTTGTTGTAGAGCGAGTCGTGCTCCAGCTCCAGCACCTTGGCGGCCAGCGTCTGGCGCAAGTTGAGAATGGCGCGGCGGCCAAACTTCGCGAAGTCGATGCGCTCGGAGACCTCCTCGCCCACCTCGTAGTCGGGCTCGATCTTCTGAGCGTCCGTGAGCGACACCTCCTTGTACTCGTCCTTCACCTCGCCGTCGGCCACGACGATGCGGTTGCGGTATATCTCAAAGTCGCCCTTGTCGGGGTTGACGATGACGTCGAAGTTCTCGTCGGAGCCGAATATCTTCGCTATCACGCTGCGGAAGCTCTCCTCCAGCACGCTAACGAGGGTGGCACGGTCGATCTTCTTGGTGTCCTTAAACTCCTTGAAGGTCTCGATCATGTTCGGCATGTCTTCTTTTTTTCTTGCTGCCATAGCTTATTTGAAACTTATAATGTATTTCGTGTACTTTACCTCATTCATGTCGTAGTCGTAGTCCACGTCCATCATCACGGGACGCTTCTTGCCCTCTACCTTTACTTTCTCCGGCACGGAGACCGTGAAACGCGGGGTTTCCACGGCTTTGAGCGTGCCCTTCACTTTCTTGCCATCCTGTGTGAGGACCTCCACCTCGTTGCCGATGTTGTTCACATACTGCTGGGGTACCTTGAAGGGCTGGCCCAGTCCGGTGGATCCCACCTCCAGCTCGTAGTCCTCTTCGTCACGGCTCAGATGGTCCTCGATGTAGCGGCTCAGATCCGCGCAGTCGTCCACCCACACGCCATCGGCGTGGTCTATTTCTACGACGATGCGATCGTCGGTGCCAACCTGAACATCTACGAGGAAGTATTCCTTCCCCGCAAGCCATTCCTCAACTAATCTTTTTACGACGTTCTTGTCTATCATAAACGTTTATATAAATAAAAATGAGGAGCTTCCGCAAGCCCCTCATTCCTCTGAACGGTGCAAAGGTACGAAGAAAATCGCACTTGGCCAAACTTTTCCGTTGTTTTCTGCCTCGTTTGCCTGCTTTTCTGGGTCCCCACGTGGTCGCGTGCCATTTTAGGGCCTCATAACCCCTTGTCGGGTATCTATTTCAACGGACGCGGGAGGGTGGAAAACTGGGCACCTTCCGCGGGGTAACTTACCTATCACCCTGATGGTTGCTTGTCTCTTGCCTCGATCCTAACTTATTCCCAAAGTCGCAGTTGGTGGGCCCTATAGTTCGCTGCCTGTGGGCTTTCCTATTCCCAGTCTGTATGCTCTCTGGTTCGCGGTCTGCGGTTAGGTGCCCGCCCCGCATCGTAATAACATAATAACATAATAACATAATAACGTTTAACGTTTTTGTTTTGACGTGCGCTT
>ENA-OPSR01000275-OPSR01000275.1-human-gut-metagenome-genome-assembly--contig:-NODE-275-length-23407-cov-9.525993_pt1 | contig 23407 bp, 27 predicted proteins | sample MGYA00241459_ERZ501910 | MGnify/ENA primary metagenome ERZ501910 (study PRJEB25962, sample SAMEA2042504) | human gut metagenome | biome: human gut; feature: human-associated habitat; material: faeces...
GGATTTATGTGCTGATACCGGGAAAGGAGGACGCTGCCCTTGCCTGATACCTCAAAGCTGGAAAAGCTCAACAGGGAGCTGGAGAAAAGCGAAAAGAAGCTGCGGAAAGCCATTAATGATGAAAAGGTATTGCAGCACCAGTTGAAGCAGCTTACCCGAAAGGAACGGACGCACCGGCTCTGTACCCGTGGCGGTATGCTGGAAAGTTTTCTGCAAGAGCCGGAACGCCTGACAGATGATGATGTCATGCTGTTGTTGAAACTCATTTTTCACAGGCAGGACACGCAGGAACTATTGAAAAAACTGCTGGAACGGGAGAAGCCGGAAACCCCTTAGTTTACTAAGGGCGCAATTATACACCACCCAGAGGTTGGTGCATTGCGTTCTCCGAAGGCTCCTCGCCGGAGGGCTGTGATTTTCCGCAGTCAAGGTCTGCTCCAAATCATACAGGGGACGCTACGCCGTCTCCGCTCCGCTTCGGTCGGTGCAGGGCAAACGTCCACTGGACGTTTTGCACCCCTGCGCTGGCTGCCGCCAGCTACCCTTTTGTGGACTTGCCATCTGGGGACACCTTGCGTTGCAAGCTGTTCCCAGCCGACAAGTAAAATATGGCTTGACTTAAAATTTTTATTCAGTTACCCTTAGATAAGAGTTACCGGTAGCTCTTTATCTAATCAATAAGGAGCGTGTAAAAATGTATCATGCACATTTTAGGGGAACACACTACGAAGCTGGTTTTCGGTGGGGTTCCTTACTGTTAAAACACAAAAATATAATTTTAGAGAACATACCATTTGAAATCACGCAGGAACGGATTGACTATGCTTTGTCCTGCCTTCCGATTTATGAAAAGTATTACCATGAGATTGTAGAAGAAATTCAAGGTCTGGCAGATGGACAACAATGTGATGTCCGTATTTTGCAAGCTGTATTATTTAGTATGTACTCTATGCCTCCATCTTGTAATTGCTCTTGTTTTGCTTTTACAACGGAACAGGAAATTCTTCTGGGACGAAACAGTGATTTTCTGACAGAAATTGAAAGGCTAAATCAGAATGTAGTTTATAAATTGACGGATGGAGTTTATTCTTTCACAGGAAATACAACTGCTTTTATTGAGATTGAAGATGGTGTTAATGAACATGGTTTAGCTGTTGGTTTAACATCCGTCTATCCTAACCAATGCAAACCGGGATTTAACGCAGGTATGATTGTCAGATACCTGTTGGAGAAATGTAGAAATGTGTCGGAAGCAAACGAACGGATGTGAAAACCCATCGCAGAGGTTATCGTGAGGCTACTGTAGAAAAGAAACTGAAATTTGGTTCTGCAGAAAGTATGGAAGGAGTCAAACATGCAGAATCGGTAAAGAACGCTGAGCAAAAGAGACATTTCTATAACCGCTTCTTTCAGAAAAAACGATATAAGGATGCATACCGGGCAGCCAGAGCCGGAAAATCCGCTGGCAGTCTAGGTGGAGCGACAACCATTGCCGGTGTCGAGAACATGACGGTAAAAGCAAAGATTGCCTTGAAAGAGATTATAAAGCGTAATCGTGCCATGTTCGCAGGCATCGGTATTTTTGCGCTTCTTTTTCTTGTCATAGCAGTATCTCTGGGGAGCTGCAGTGCTTCTATCGAGGGTGCTGGATCTGTGATCGGTATTACAACGTATCCAAGTTCAGACGAGGATATTTATGCTGCCGAAAATAGATATGCTGCTTTGGAAAGTGCCTTGAATCAGCAGATCAATGAGATGGAACGAAGACATCCAAATTATGACGAGTATCAGTACAACATTGCTGAGATTGGTCATAATCCATACCATCTTATCTCGTATCTTACCGCAAAATACGGGGACTGGACGTACTCAGATGTTGAAAATGAACTGCAAGCTCTTTTTGAAGCACAATATCATCTGAATACAGAAGGTCGAACAGAGACGTTGACAGAAACCAGAAATGTTCGAGTTGGAGAATCATTGGGACAAGTTGTGACATCTGGATACTGTAACTGTCGAATCTGTTGTGGTGTATGGTCCGGAGGTCCAACTGCCAGTGGTGCATATCCAACTGCAAACCATACCATTGCTGTAGATGCTTCCAATCCATTTGTGCCGATTGGCACTAAGGTAGTAATGAATGGTGTGGAATACACAGTTGAGGATACCGGAGCCTTTGCACGATATGGTGTGCAGTTTGACGTTTACTATGATAACCATGCTGCCGCTTCTGCTCATGGACATCAGACCTGGGAAGCCTATATCGCAGATGACAATGGCAGTCAGGAAGTAACGGTTACCAGTACAAGCACTAAGAAGATTCTATATGTGACACTGACAAATGGAAGCTTTGATGCTGTGGCAAGAGCCAATCTGAATGCGGAGCAGCTGATCATCTACAATGCATTAAATACGACCTATGGAAACAGAAATTATCTGTGGGATGTAAAAAATGTGACCAGTGGATCAGGCGGTAATGGAATGAGCTATGAGATTCCACCGGAAGCACTGCAGGATGAAGAATTTGCCCGGATGATCCGAGAAGCGGAAAAATATCTGGGAGTACCTTATGTATGGGGTGGTTACTCTCCGTCCGGATTTGACTGCTCAGGATTCGTAGCTTATGTCATTAACCACTGTGGTAATGGCTGGAACTATGGACGATTGACCGCAGATGGATTAAGAGGCGTATGTACTTATGTATCACCGCAAGAAGCAAAACCAGGAGATCTGATCTTCTTCCAGGGAACGTATAACACATCCGGTGCAAGCCATGTGGGTATCTATGTCGGTAACAATATGATGATCCATTGCGGGGATCCGATCCATTACTCAAATATCAGCACATCCTACTGGCAGCAACACTTCCTGTGCTTTGGAAGACTGCCATAAATGGGTGATTGAAGGGAGGTGAAAGTTTGAATAAAAAGATTAAAAAATATCTGGATGAAATTGCCAAGACAGAGAAAAAGATCGCGGATCTGCAGCAATATCTTAGGGGTGTCCAGGCTGCATTAAAGCAGGAAGAGGACAATGAGATGATCAAGTGTATCCGTGGTATGAAGATGGAGAATGGTCAGTTGTATGATCTTTTGGATGGCATCCAGAATGGAACAGTTAAATTTCAGGTAAGCAGGGAGTCTGACGAAGAAGGTTCAGGCTCCTTTGTATTCACAGAAGAAAATAAGGAGGAATATCAGAATGGTGAAATGGAAGAAAATGAATAAGAAAATGGCAGGACTGCTGTTAGGAGTCATGATGCTTTTTACTGCATCAACCACAGCATTTGCCTATATGGATGAATCAGCAGAGGCATCCAAAGTAGAGACAACTCAGACAGATCAATCAACAGACAAAGAAGAGAAAAAGGATGAGGCGGCAAGTACAAATGAGGCGTTGCCAGAAGATGGAACAGACCAGGGAACTGCATTTACGACACCTGGAAATGGCGAAGTTAAGGATGACATTACCGATGATTCCACAAAGGAATTTCTTACGGTTACAACGAAGAATAACAACACTTTCTATATCGTGATCGACCGTAGTGCCACATCACAGAATGTCTATATGTTATCCCAGATTGATGAGAATGATCTGTCCGAATTTCTGGATAAAGACAGCACTGCTACTGTCGTAACACCACAGCCAGATAAATCAAAGGTAGTGCTGGATGAAACAAATAATGAGGATGTAGACAAGGAAGCTACCATTGATCCGGAGAAAACAGCATCTGCAAAAACCAATATGGGTGCAATGGCAACAATCCTGATTTTGGCTCTCGGCGGTGTGGCAGCTTACTACTACTTCAAGATCTATAAACCTAAAAAAGAGGAAGATGAGGATGATCAGCCGGAAGGTTTGGAAACAGGTGGACTGGAAGAAGTTCCGGATGAGGAAGAGTCTGAAGACGAAGATTTTGAAGAAAATGAAAAATAAATAAACTTTTTTAGTGGAGGGGGCTGTAAAACATGCTCTCTCCGTTTCGTTATATGAAGGAGGTAATACATCATGTATTTAGTAATTGCAGAAAAACCAAGTGTATCAAGAGCAATCGCAGAAGTGATTGGAGCACAGGAACGAGAAGACGGATATTTACAAGGAACCGACTGTATGGTCAGCTGGTGCTTCGGACATCTGGCCGAATATGTTTCACCGGATGCTTACGATGAGAAATTTAACCAGTGGAGATATGAAGATCTCCCGATCATCCCGAAAAACTGGAAAGTTACAGTCTCAGAAGATAAGAAAGATCAGTTCTATATCTTAAAAAGACTGCTCAACAGTCCGGAAATTGAATACGTCGTAAATGCCTGTGATGCCGGACGTGAAGGAGAATTAATCTTCAAACATGTCTATGACTTATCCGGAAGTAAAAAGCCGGTGAAACGATTATGGATCAGTTCTCTGGAAGATTCAGCAATCCTTGATGGAATGCAGCATCTGAGATCCGCAGAGGAATACCGACATCTGGCCGAAGCTGCTGTATGCCGTTCTCAGGCTGACTGGCTGGTAGGAATGAATGCAACCAGAGCTTACACCACAAAGTACTTCAAAAAGCTGACCGTTGGAAGGGTTCAGACACCGACACTTTCCTGATTGCAGTCCATACGGTCATGGCAATGAGTAAGGATCACATTTACCAGGAAACAGAGATTGAAGTGGAATGCCAGGGAGAAATCTTCAAAGCAAAAGGAAGAACTGTGTTGCAGGATGGATGGAAACTCTTTGAAAACTGCTTCAAGAATAAGGATCGCATGGCAATCGTAGATCCGGATCAGGAAATGAAAGAGAGGATGCCGAAAGTAACCCAGGGACAGACTTTCTATGCTGTAGCTGCAGAAAAGACAGAACATTTTACATCGCCACCAAAACCATACAGTGAAGATACTCTCCTTGCAGCAATGGAAACTGCTGGAAATAAGGAATTCGATGAAGACACAGAAAAGAAAGGATTAGGAACTCCGGCAACAAGAGCTGGTATCATCGAAAAACTGATCTATTCCCAGTATGCCACCCGAAAAGGGAAACAGATCCTTCCAACAGATGATGGAAAAGTCCTTGTGGAGATCCTGCCAGACTTTCTGAAATCTGCAAGTATGACTGCAGAATGGGAAAATCAGCTGCTCTTGATGGAGCATGGAGAGATTGCACCGGAACAGTTTATGACCGAGATCAAAAACATGCTGACCATGATGCTGAATGGATGCGATGCGATTTCCGAAGAAGAAACAAGAAGATTTCAGACCAGAGAAAGCATTGGAACATGTCCGGTATGTGGAAGCCTGGTATATGAAAGCAAAACCAACTTCTATTGTAGCAACCACGATTGTCACTTTGCTCTCTGGAAAGATAACCGCTATCTGCAGAGCATGGAAAAAACCATGGATAAAAAGATGGCTGCAGAACTTCTGAAAAGTGGATGTGTGCATGTAAAAGACCTGTATTCCAGAAAGAAGAATATGTACTTTGAGGCAGATCTTCATATGGATGCAGATGAAACCGGAAGGGTGAATTTTTCTTTATCCTTTCCCAAAAAGAAACCAAAAAACAAAAGCAAAAAGAAATAAGAAAACAGATTAGAGGAGGAAACGAAGAATGAATTTTAATGAATTTGTAAATGAAGTAAAGGACAATATCAGACTCTTTTTACCGAAGGATTATGAGAATGCCGAGGTGTCAACGATGGAGTGTCAGAAACTGAACCGTGCCTATACGGGATTGATGGTGAGAAAAGAAGGGGAGATGCTTACTCCAACAATTAATCTTAACCAACTGTATGAAGCATATAAAGCACAGCCTGGCGTAACAATGGAAACTGTATGTAGAAAGATTGCAGATATAGTCATTGAGGCACCGATACAGGTTGATCTGAAATCCATTTTAAATTATGAAGACGTGAAGGACAAGCTGTTTATCCGTGTATCATCATCCGAAGCAAATAAGGAAGTCCTCGAAAATGCGCCGCATCAGCTGAAGGAAGACCTCGCAATTACCTATCATGTGGTAGTAGGCAAGGATCAGGATGGATTAAGTTCTATGTTTATCAAGAATGATCTGCTTGAACAGTATGGAATATCGGCAGAACAGCTTCATGAAGATGCGATGAAAAGTTCACCGCATGTCATGATCCCGGAGGTATCAAGTATAGGTGCATTGATAGATGAAATGTACCAGAAAAATATTCTCATGCTGACACCGGATGAACGTGAAATGCTGCAGGAAACACTGCAGGAATCAAGCGAGATGCCGACATTCTTTGTTGTTACGAATACAGAAAGAATTGATGGAGCCGGTGTGATCTTTTATCCGGAATTCATGGATAACATGGGGGAACTTCTGGGAAATGATTTCTTCATTTTGCCATCATCCATCCATGAAATGCTGGTCTTGCCAGATGACGGGCAAGTGGATGCAGAAATGTTAAGAGATATGGTAAAAGAAGTCAATGCCACTCAGGTAGCCCCTGCAGAACGTCTTACCAATGATGTATATCACTTTGATACAAAGGATCATGTCTTTGAAAAGGCAGATAGATTCACAGAACGTCAGAAAGAAAAAGAAGCGCAAGCTGCAAAAATAGAGAAAGCCGGAAAAGAACAGCCGGATAAGAAACCGAAAACAAAGAAACATGATATGGAACTTTAATAAAAAATAATCATCTCATCAACTAATAAAAAGCCCTGCGGCATAAGCACAATGTCGTGGGGCATTTTTGGAAAGGAGTATTATGACAGAACAAAATAAAACTACTACTATTCCACTGCCGGTCCAGGGAAAAGATATGGACAGCATTATGCAGTCACTGGAATCCGGTGTGGAAGAACTTTTTACAAGTAACCGCTATCAGGAATTTCTTAAAACCATGGCAAAGTTTCACAATTATTCCTTTAACAATACAATGCTGATCGCCATGCAGCGACCGGATGCAACACTTGTTACCAGCTATAAAAACTGGCAGTCCATGGGTAGACAGGTTATGAAAGGTGAAAAAGGAATTACAATCATTGCACCGGCACCTTATAAGAAAATGAAGGAAAAAGAGGTTCTGGATGAAAATCAGCGTCCGATTATGGGAACTGATGGAAAACCTAAGACTGAACAGGTGGAAGTTACAGTTCCGCATTTCAAAGCAGTTACCGTCTTTGATATTGCTCAGACATCCGGGGAACCAATCCAGACACTGGAACCGGAATTACTGACTGCAGCTGTACAGGATTTTGATTCTTTCATGCAGGCTATTCAGAAAATATCCCCAGTGCCGATACGATTCGATGAGATCGATGGCAATGCCAATGGATATTATCACAATGCAGACAAGGAAATCGTGATCAAAAAAGGGCTCAGTGAAAGTCAGACCTTAAAGACTGCTATTCATGAAACCGCCCATGCAAAACTGCATGACAGGGAAATCATGGAAAGCCTGGGTGTAGAAAAAGACCGTCTGACAAAAGAGGTTGAAGCAGAATCCGTTGCTTACTGTGTGTGTTCTTCCTTTGGTTTGGATACATCGGATTACAGTTTTCCTTATATTGCAGGGTGGAGCAGCAGCCGGGAAATGAAGGAAATGAAAGCATCTATGGATGTGATCCGCAAGACAGCCGGTGAAATGATTGATCAGCTGACAGAAGAACTGGAAATCATTCTTGAAGAAAAACAGAAAACAGAATTACATGAAAAATACGGTATTCTGGTAGATGCACTGGAAGCAGCCGGATACCGCTATGATTATCGGGAAAGCGAACCGGGACATATTGTACTGGCACCGGATGGGACACATGAAATTGCCGGCTATCTACAGTTTGAATCATGGGGAGATATCCAAAACTGGCTGGAAGACACGATTACAGAAGGGACGGATATTTCGGAGAGAGTTGATCGGGCTATGTACCCATTTAAGTATGATTATACCCTAGAGGAAGAAATGTTCAGAGGTAATGGTGACCGCTATGCGATTTATCATGTAGATGAAGACACACCGGGAAAACAACATTTATTTATGAATATGGCAATGGTCAAAGAAGATGGCATTACAATCGATGCAGCAAATTATAAATGTGTCTATTCTGGCAGATTACATGAAAATGAAAAGCTGGATGATTTGTATGCCGTATTCAACGATAATCCACCGGCAGATTATAAATCACATTCTATGTCGGTCAGTGATGTTATCATTACAAACTGTGGTGGGGATATGCAGGCATATTACGTGGATCGATTTGGTTATGAAGAACTTCCAGACTTTGCAGCACAAAGAGAAAAAATACTCGATATTGTCCCGGAAATAGAAAATGTGGATTATGAAAATGATCTTACATGTATCAGCTTTTATGCGGCTGAATGTGCTGAATTTCCTGTAATGGGTGAAGTACATTATGACCTGACATTACCAGAAGCCTTGGAAGCTTATGAGAAAATCCCATCAGAACGTATGCATGGACTGAAATGTGTTGGCTTTGATCTGAAAGACGGAAGTGATTATGAAGGAATGCAGAGTCTGATGATTGAAGGAAAAATACAGAAAGAATTTTTGAATTCGATTCCTGGATTTAGAGAAAATTCTTATGTGCAAAATGCAATCAGTCGTGTGGAAAAATACTTGGAAGAAAGACATCCAAATGTGGAAAATCCTCTGGAATCCAATAAGAAAGTGGATAACGAAAAAAATATAAGCGAAGAAAAAAACGAGAAGGAGCTGAATATACAGATGAAACCAATACCGAAAAAGAAAAGGGGGGAAATGAGCCTATGAGAAATGTAAACCTGGAAGAAAACGAACTGACTATTACTGCTATCTTCCAGCAGCACACAAAGGAAGAAACAATCCAAACACTGAAAGAAGCTTTGGAAGTTTTGGAACAGGAAGAAAGTGATCCTGAGAATGATGAAATAATTGAGATCATCAATTCTACAGTTGGAAAATTACAGCAGATCGAAGACAAATACTACTATTCTCTGGATCTGAATTATTATCTGAATAACTTGGAGGACGATGCCTATGAAGCTTAATCAATTTGCAGTCTACCGAGTAGATCAGCAGACAGCAGGAAAAGCACTGTGGCATCTGCCATATCAAGAGGCAAGACAGCAGAATGTGTCGATTACTGTCGAAAATTACCGATTAGTCTCGATTCATGAAATGCAGGAAAATGAAAAAGTCGCTGACATCTGGAAACGGACGAAAAATCAATGCGAAGTCAGTGACGTGCTCGTATTGAACAAGAATGGAGAAATCAGCTGCTACTATGTAGATGAGAACTATCCACAGTATCTGGCCGGATTTATTCGTATCAACACATCCGGTGCACTGATCACTATGGAAACTGAGAATTATCAGATTGATGGGAAAAAGGGGAACTGGATTGCAACAGACACCATCATTATTGATGGAAAACAGTTTTATTTGATGGAACATCAGGTATACCGAGATCAGGCCCAGGGTGTTATCCTGGATGCCTATGGAAAAATGGTTGTCGAAGAATGTAAGAAATTCGATGAAAAGACAAAACAAAAGATCCATGATTACATCCAACAGCAAGTACCGCTAAATCCGGTCGAACAGCTAAAACAAGATGGTAAAATCCGTCTGGAACATTACCAGAAATTCTACCAGAACGGCACTTATGAACGAAGCAGAGAATCTGGTACAGAAGCTAACTATGATATGGTGGACGGTCTGGTGAATAATCAGAAGAAGAACCTGGAAAAAATTTCTGATGCACGCAACAACAAACAGACGTCCCGAAATCAACAAAATAATAAACCTAAGAAACGAAGGTCCGTAATCAAACGACTGCATCAGAAACAGATTGCCATTGCTCGCCGGTCCGGAAAGCCGATACCAAAGTACCTGGATCAGGAAATGGAAAGAAAGCGGGGATAGAATATGCGAAGGTTAAAGTGTGAAAAAGAAACGATTATTCTGACTAATGAAGATGATGGATTCTATGATGTGTATACCTTCAATCAGAGCTTGCAGAAACGGTTGAGGTCTTTTGCGGAGAAGTATCCGGATGATTGCTGGTTGAAAGGATCTTCGGAGGATGGTAGTGAAACGTATATGATTAAAAAAGGGCGGTTATCATTGAATTTAAGACCACCCTATTCCAAGGATAGAATTCATAAAGCAACAGAAAAAATATTTCTGATAAAGAAGCATTTGCAAGACTGCTTTTAAAAATGTATAAAGAGAATTCATTTCATTCAATAAAATTTTCTACAGATCATGGATATGCAACCAGCCTTGATATGACCGTATATTCTTGGAAAGAAGATATCGAAAATGGCGAATCCATTATGCAAATAGAATTTAGACCAATTGAATATGGAAAAGATTATGATCTTGTTCATAATCCGGATAAATATGTGCTTTTTATCGATGGAACAGAAATAAAATGAAATATATAGATATGCAGATAAAGCGCAGAAAAAGAGGATTGCTCAACACAGGAGGATATTTTCAATTACCCTCAAAATGATAAAAGCGAGGCAGCGGAAAATCCGTTGCCTCATTTCAGTATTATGACAATTAATCTAGTTCCGCCCCTAACTCATACCTCCAATATTCTGCCGCTTCATACTCTCTAGGTTCTGAGAGTACTGGTACGGTAAAGAGTTCAACCGGAACACCGAGTGTTGATGCGAAGAGTTTCATAAGATCCTCTTTTGGTGTTCGGACATCGCCTTCATATTGAGCAATCCGGACATCAGCACAGCTGTCGGGAAATCCAACAGCTATGCCAAGTTCTTTCTGGGTGAGATGATTTTTCTGTCTTAAGTGTTTTAATTTTCTTCCAAATGTAATCATAGTATTATTCTCCTGTACTTCCAAAAGCCCCGGTTCCTCGTTCATTACCAAGATCCAGAACAAAATCTGCGATCACGACCGGTGTAATCACCAGCTGACCGACGCGTGTGTCTTTATGAATGGTCTGAGAAGATGTGCTTACGTTGCTGATAATGGCATGGATCTCACCACGGTAACCGGAGTCGATCGGTGGAAGCTCGCATACCAGTCCTTTTGCTGCCATGCTGCTTCGTGGAAAGACATATCCGGCAAATCCATCGGGGATGATGAGACCAAATCCAAGTGGAATTCTTGCAACCTCACCTGGTTTTAATACGCAATCATAAGGCATGAATACATCAGCACCGGCATCATTTTCATGTGGCCGGAAGGGATGATGATCTGCTTTCAGACCAAAGTCAATCAGTTTAATCTTTATGGTTGCTCACCTCCTTCCTGATGAGCAATGGATAATCTGCTTTTAAGATATCTGACGGTATCCAAAGCTTTGAAATGGGATTCTGGCAGGACATCTGTTTTTCCATGCAGCTTCCTCTCTGACAGAATGGACCGGTAAGATCCGGTGCAAAAAGGATTGGGCTTAATTTGTACAATCTTTGCCAGATCTGTAGCATCACAATCCTTGTTTCATCCGTATTTCTTCGGCAGGTTCTTTGGCCAATCATATGCTTCCACTGGTAAGGTGTCGCGCTGATGATCAATACGTTTCGAAGTCCCTGAGGTGTAGCATATCCGGCTGAATCATGATCAATACCTAATTCACAAAGCTCTGCATAACGATCCAGATCTGACTGACAGCTTTTCTTGTAAATATCCTGGATTTCTTTATTTGCTTTCATGATTCCATATGGAATAGCAAATGCAGCGTGACCGGAATAATTACTGTACTGCAGAGATGCACTCATGTACTTTACTTCGTTCTGATGCCTTGTGATCTGTGCCAGGAAGCGTCTGCTTGCACCGACAACAGCCACGGTAATGACCATGAATTTCTGTACTGTCGGATGGGGAAGTCCTGCAATGTTTTCTACGGTGTTCTGACTGTAGGACTGATGGTAAAGCTCCATCAGATCTGCCATGTTCTGGATCGTATGACCGTGTTGTGTGAGTCTGGCAGCAAAGACCATATTCTGTTCTGCTTCCCGGATTCCATAGCAGTTTAAGATAGCTGTTTCAATGTGATCCATAGGCCTGTTCCTCCTTTACCAGAGCTTTTAAAAGGATCAGATAATTGATGCAGTCTGTGATTTTTTCATCCCACTGTTCCATGTCAAAATGTAACAGAGTGGAATAACACATATCGTAAAGGGATACGACATGTTTCGACATCATACCAGCCAGTGCTGCTTTTGGATCGCAGTTCTGTAATGCGGCAGCAATCTTGAATGCACTGAGACGGTCAATATTGTCACCGGTATATTCTTTCTTTTTATGTGCCAGAATATCGGCACACTTTCTCATCTGAAGTTCAAATACAACATTAAATTCTTCTTGTGTCATGTAATAGTTCCTCCTTTGTTTTGTGATAGTTATCGTTCGAAATCTTTGGTTTTTGATCTCACTGGTTCCGGAATCTGCATCTGAAGAATGGCATCAACATTCTGATCGGCAGTATCCAGATCTTTTAATTTTTCTTTCAAGCTGCTTATTGCTTCTTCTTCGGAAGCTATCTGCTGTTGCAGTTTTTCTTTTTGTAAAGTCAGGGTTTTTAGGCTTGTCATCTTTCCATCCTGATAAAAGGATCTCAGCCAATCTCTGGCTTCTTCATATTTCTGAATTTCCTTCGCATGTTCTTTCCGGTACTTTCCTTTGTACTTTGCTTTTGAAAACTGGGAATAAACTTCCTTATTTGCATAGTACTGTCCGGTATAACGGATCTGATTGTTGAGGATCCTTAGATCGGAACGATGCTGAGCAACCTGTGTCTGCATTTCTTTTAGTTCCTGCTTTGAGGCAAGCAGTGTGTTTTTCAGATCTGACTGCGTATCAAATCCATGTTCCTGCACATAGATAATGGTATTTGCCATTTGCTGCAGGTTAGAAAGTTTTACCCGATGAGCATAAGCCGGGCTCTGCATTGCTTTCACATTTGTCTGGAGATTTACAACCAGGCGCAGGTGAGATCTGATGTAGAGAATGGCCAATGGATCCTTGCGTAAGAAGGTCTGTTCCAGGTATTCTTTTCCATATCGTGTTCCCAGTGCACGTTCAGTAATCCGCTTCTGTCGATCAGGATGAAGATAGCTGTATCTGCCACGATGCTCAATCACAGAGATTTGAAATTGTTCCAGAAGTTTGGATTGGAATTCATCAAAACTATTGGATGTGGCAGCACATTCATCAATTGCATTTCGCAAATATTCTTTCTGTGTAAGGAACACGGTGGATGTTGGCTTGAGACCATCTTCGATGATTTTCTGATTGATCTCATCCAGTTTTTGTTGGCCATGTTTCTGTGCCATATACTCTTTCTGAGTGATTTTTTTCTCAGCCGGTGCAAGAAGATCTATTTGGTGAAGTCCTTCCTGTTGGCACCGATCCATGACGGTTTTCTTAAAAGTGTTCATGAATTTATCAGTGGATCGATGCTTGTAACCGGCGGCTTCCTCATGTGGTTTATCCATATAAGGCCGCCTTTCCACTGCAGTCTTTCGCACACTGTTGATGACGATATGAGTATGAATATTTCCGGATTCATTGTGACCATCAGTATGCGTAACCACCAGTGCCTGATATCCGGGAAACATCTGCTTTGCAAGTTCCAAACTGATTGCCTGTGCTCTCTCTCCGGTAAGTCCGTTTTCTGTAACATCAGCTGGATCGTAGCTGATAATGTAGTGGTGACTTTTGATATCTTCACGTTTCTTATTTTTGTGAAAATGAGCATTTGTCAGTTCACATTCCTTGTCAAAAGACATTGGATCACAGCTCAACCCATCCATGTAAAACTCTTTTCGCAGGATGCTTCGTCCGGATTCATCTACAATCTTTTTCCCGGTTTTTTCATCATGTTCAAACAGAAGGTAATTGATAGCAGCCGAGTAATTTGCATTTCTGCTTTTAATGTGTTTTACGATTGCCATTCATACCACCTGCCAGTTTCAGTACCTCTTTTCTCAATAGGAATAAGTCCGTGATGCACTGATGGATTTCATTTTCTATAGCACGAGACTGACTGCCACCACTGTTAAAATGCTTGGCGATCTGATTGAGATTCGATCCGATTTTTCCATATTCACTGACCAGTTTTCTGAGATCATTCATGTCTGCAACAACTTCAATCTGATGATGGATTTGCTTTTCCAATAGAAGTTTCCTCAGATATTCTGATCGGCTAATAGATAAACAAGCAGCGCCTTGGTCTAATAAATCCAGTTCGACATCTGTAAGACGTAATCCTATAAAATGTCTGTGATTCAGTTCTTTATCTTTGTTTTTTGATCTCATACTCCTCCTTTCGCTGAGACTATTCCTCCCGCCGGGAATCCACGTATTTCAATATCGGCTGTCCCTTCCGATATTAGAAATAGTGCTGTGAACACCTTTAGGTGGAACCAATAGACAAGTGAAACGTCTGTTATTGAGAGGGTATGGGGAGATCCCCATCAAGATAAATCCCATAGGAGAACAGGATGCCAAATGGCAATACTGTTAAACATGGGTGGATCTTGCTCTGTATGTGTGCCCCTCTACATAACGAAACGCTCAGAGGCTGTTTTACAGTGGGGTAAAAGAAAAAATATCAAAAAATCGATGATTAATGGTAAGCTTGTGATAGAATAGATAAAAGAGAAAAGCATAAAGGATGTTGTTGTGGAGAATATTTGTTATGATTAGAAAGTTGCTGAACAGAGATATCGATAGAGTCGCTGACATATGGTTAAAGACAAATCTGAAAGCACATTATTTTATTTCCAATCAATACTGGAAAAGTAATTATGAATTAGTAAAAGAAATGATGTCACAATCCGAAGTCTATGTGTTTGAAGCGGATAAAATGATACAAGGATTTGTAGGACTAAATGATGAATATATCGAAGGTATTTTTGTCTCTGATGAAATGACTTGTTATTACGAGGCCGATTCCATAAATGTCCATATAAGTTGTTAAATGCCTTTAAATGCTGATAGCTAGAGCATTTAGCGGATTTTCGACTTGGATAAAACTCTATATAAATTCATGTAAGTTTTTGAAAAATGGCCCACTTTGTGGCCCACTAACTTTTGATTGAAGTTCTAATATGGTAAGGAGAAGCGCTTGTATGAGTGCTTCTTTTTTTGCAAGTATTACAATAAAAATAACTGGTGATTAGGTTCCAATATGAATATGTAACTGGAATTTTAAAGGCATAGTATGTGTTGTACCATTTAATAAATTTTGCTTTCATTTTCACTCATGACCATGAGACTTTTTCCGCTCAAACTGTATGCTGATGATATATTTCTAGTATCGAACAGAACGTTGTTGTATTATGATTTGCTTTTAATTGTCACGGCAGTGTTTAAGGGACGGAACAAAGGCCTTGAGTTTATTGGTTTTAAAGAGGTGCGGTGTAGAAGTTGATTATCAATGTAATCGCAAGAAAAAAGCAAGAATCTAAGCATGGAGTTTTTTTAAGATAATGTTAAAATAAATATATCGGTATTGAGAAAGGAGGCAAGCCTATATGCCTAAAACTACACTGATCGATTGTTGTATTAAGAAATATGCTTATCGAGAAGTATCACAAATATATCAGGAATTAGAGATATCAGGGGAAGGCCTGTCACAATCACAGGTTGAATTGATGAGGGAGAAGTATGGTATAAATAGTTTTTCGCAAAGAAGAAATGATACCATGTTACGACTACTGCGGCGTGCCTTCATCAATCCATTTAATATCATTCTTTTAGTTCTTGGAATCATTTCACTGGCTACAGACGTGGTTCTTGTATCGAATTTTGCCAGAAATGCAACGACTGCGGTTATCATATTTTCAATGATTTTGATTAGCGGAACAATCCGTCTGGTTCAGGAACTTCGTGCAAAGAATGCATCAAAACAGCTAAACCGGCTGATACATGAAAGCATTACCGTACGGCGTGCGGGAGAAGTGAAAGAGATTCCAGCTGAGGAACTGGTGGTTGGAGATATTGTTCTGCTTGCGGCAGGTGATCGTGTTCCGGCTGATCTGAGACTCACCAAAGTAAGTGATCTATATCTCTCCCAGGCAGCGATCACAGGCGAAAGTGCGATCCTGGAAAAAAATGCACAGGCATTAAGCTACAGTAATTCAGAGTCCTTGACTCAGCTTGAAAATCTTGCATTTATGGCAACGACTGTCATCAGTGGAAAAGGTGAGGGCATTGTGCTTGCAGTCGGAAAAGATACACTATATGGTAGTTTTACGAAAGAAAATCCAGATGAAAAACAGTCTTTTCAAAAAGGAGCCAACTCTATTGCCTGGGTCATGCTTCGTTTTATTGCAGTATTGATTCCTATTGTATTCATACTATTGCAGATTACAGGTGGCAGGTGGTTGGAATCTTTTGCCTTTGCACTGTCTGTTGCCGTTGGCTTGATGCCGGAAATGCTGCCGATGGTGATCACAGCCTGCCTTGCAAGGGGCAGCCTGAGTATGAGTAAAAAGCAGACAATCATTAAAGACATTAACGCAATGCAAGGATTTGGCAGCATGGATGTGCTCTGCATGGATAAAACAGGAACACTGACCAATGAAAGTATCCTATTGGAATACTATATGGATGTGTTGGGAAACGAAAGTGGGAAGGTATTGGATCTTGCTTTTTTAAACAGTGCTTATCATTCTGGTGTATGTAATCCAATCGATAATGCAATCCTTGCCTGTCAGACAATGCCGGGGCATGAACAACATTTTGCGGATCTTCTTATGCGGTATCAGAAAGAGGATGAAATTCCATTTGATTATTCCCGCAAATTTGTCAGTACACTGGTGACAGATAAAAATGGAGATTGCCAGCTTATTATGAAGGGTAATATTTCCCAGATTGTGTCTCGGTGCAGTCATGTGGAATTTCGTGGCGAAATCCTACCGATGGAAAAAAACGGGATGCAGAGTGTTGCTTCTGTAGTGGATGAGATGCTGCAGGATGGAATGAAAGTGATTGCTGTTGCACGGAAAAAGATTGAGAAACAGGATCAGATCATACCGACAGACGAAAAAAATATGATCCTGATGGGATATCTTGCATTCTTTGATGCTCCGAAAAAGACAGCAAAGACATCTGTGGAGGCTCTAAAAAGACTGCAGGTAACACCGAAAATACTGACAGGTGATCAGGTTGAGGTGGCAGCTTCTATTTGCCGAAGGGTCAAAATCCCGTCAGAAATCATATTGACTGGTGTAGATTTGGATCAGATGACGGACGATGAACTCGGCAAAACAGTAGAAGATATTCATGTATTTGCAGAATTAACACCAGGGCAGAAAGTCCGTATTGTTTCTGCTTTAAGGCAAAATGGACATACTGTAGGTTTTCTGGGCGATGGAATTAATGATATCCCAGCTCTTTGTGAATCTAATGTTGGTATTTCAGTAGATACAGCGGTAGATGCAGCGAAAGATGCAGCGGATGTCGTATTACTTCAAAAGGATTTAGGTGTATTAGAGCAGGGGATTCTGGAAGGGCGTAAAACATTTACAAACATGCTTAAGTATATTAAAATCACGGCAAGCTCTAATTTTGGCAATATATTTTCTATCGTTTGTGCCAGTGCATTCTTACCATTTTTACCAATGACATCTTTGCAGATATTATTATTAAATCTGTTATATGATATTTTATGTATTATCCTTCCATGGGATAATGTGGATGAGGAAGAAACACTCTCACCAAGAGACTGGTCCGGGAAAACACTGGGACGATTTATGTTATTTTTTGGTCCTATCAGTTCGATATTTGATATCGTGACATTTTTGTTTTTGTATTATATTCTCTGTCCATTATTGTGTGGCGGTACAACGTATCTGAATATGGTAGATCCAGTGATGCAGTCGCAGTATGTTGCTTTGTTTCAGACAGGATGGTTTTTAGAATCAATGTGGACGCAGGTTTTGATTCTTCATTTTCTCCGGACAAGGAAGATACCATTTGTGCAGAGCAGTCCTTCCATTCCGGTTGTTTGTACGACCTTTGCAGGAATTATTGTATTTACTTCACTTACTTTTACCAAAAGCTCAGGTGTTATTGGATTGACGAAATTGCCAATCATGTATTTCCTGTTTTTATTTGTTGTAGTCTTACTCTATATGCTTCTGACTACGGTGGTCAAAACTGTTTATCAGAAGAAATATCATGAGCTGATCTGAAAGGAGGGAAACCATCATGAAAAAGAATATCAGTGTTATTTCCATGGATTCTGTCCTGCAGGAATGGCTTCTTCAAAAGCTGATTAAAGAACCACCAGAAAGTGACAGTGCGAAAGAACTGCTTTCCGGTATATATGATATGGTGAGTGGCGAGATAAATTCATTACTGCTCAGCACTGCAAATAATTCAGAAATTGCATCTCTCAATCTTTCGGATGAGATGAAAATTGGGGAATTAGTAATCAATCCGAAAAGCAGGAGCGTTACCAGAATGGGTCAAGCGGTTTCCCTGACTCCGAAGGAGTTTGATATTCTGTATTTCCTGGCGGAAAACAGAGGAGAAGTATTTACAAAAGAGCAGATCTATAAGGCGGTATGGTCTGAAAACTATCTTTTAGATGACAGTAATATCATGGCGTTTATTCGAAAATTGCGAAAGAAGATTGAACCGAATCCGGATGAACCAAAGTATATACTTACGATTTGGGGGATTGGATATAAATTTAATGATAAGATGTAAAACAGGCGGGCTGAAAGCAGTCCGCCAAATTTTTTGTAGTTCTTGCTAAATCGCAAGGAAATCGCAAGATTTTGGTCATGTGATTCTCCTTGCTTTTTTTGTATTCTGTAAGAGGTCGAAGGGAGGCGGTATGTATGGTATACACAGATTTTGTTTTAAGAATTTCCTTATCCATGTTGCTTGGATTTTTTATCGGATTGGAAAGGCAGTTGACCGGGCATCCAGCTGGAATACGGATTAATGTTCTGATCTGTATGGGAACCAGCTTTTTTACCTTATTTCCAATGCTTTATGGTTCCGATCAGGTGTTTCGTGTAGGAAGCAGCATTATCTCCGGCGTTGGATTTCTATGCAGTGGTGTGATCTTTAAAGACAGCGGTACGGTAAGAGGAATGAATACAGCAGCAACACTTTGGTGTACAGCGGCAATTGGTATTCTTGCCAGCACAGGAATGTTTACAATGGCAGTCTCCGCTGCAGGCATTTTGATTGGCTCAAATCTGATCCTGCGTCCGCTTGCAAGAAAGCTGAATCCGATTGCTGTCGGAGATGAATCTGAAAAAGAATACTGCATCACAGTACTTTGTCAGGAAGATGCAGAACAGGAAATACGACTTTTACTGATCAACAGCAATTCCAGTAAGACATTGTATCTGAATCATCTGGAAAGTGGAGATGTTGTGGGGGATAAAGTCGAGATTATAGCGAAGTATTGTTCTGCGGGAAAACCGAAAAGCAATGTTCTGGAAGGTATTGTTGGTCAGGCATTGGAACTTCCGGAAGTAATCAGTGCAGGTTGGGAGGTGTTGTAGTTGAAAAAAATCAAAAGTGAAAGATGGATAATTTTTTTCATTCTTTATATTTTATTCACTGCAGCATGCAGTTGTGTGAGTCTTATATTTCCGGCTCACCAAATTTTGGTGATACAGGTCTGGTATCAAATATCCGTTGTTGTTTGGATTTTTTTAGCAGTTACGATGGTGAAATTGCTTATCAGGCTTCAGAAAATAAATAAGCTCATAACGAGAGGAATCAATGAAAGGAGAAGAAAACCATGAATGTAACCTGTATCTTTTTTGGTGTCATTTTCACGATTGCCGGTTTTATGTTTGCATGTGGAAAAGGCCATATTCATTTATCTTCCTGGAAAAACATGACGCAGGAAGAGAAAGAAAAGATTAAAATTGTGCCGCTTTGCCGTAATATCGGTGAAGTCATTGCATTAAACGGTCTGATTTTTCTGCTGAAAGGTCTATGTCCAGGCTTTGAAAATCACTGGTTTGTGACTGCTATGATCGCATGGTTTATTGTGGCGGGATTTGATCTTTGGTATATCGAGAAAAGTAATCGATATCATAAATAATCGTAAAACAAGGAGGTAAAAACCAATGAATAAGAAAGAAAATCGTATGGCTGTTCGTCAGGCAGCACAGCAGGCTGTGATCCGTGACGAGCAGAACCACCGCATCGAACATGCGGCCACCAATCCGATTAAGGAGGTTTTGAAGAGTCTGCACACAACACTTCGTGGACTGGATGCTGAAAATGTAGCGGTAAGCCGGACAAAATATGGATCAAATAAAGTAACGCATGAGAAGAAACAATCCCTTGTGAAACGTCTGGCAGGAGCATTTATCAATCCCTTTACAGCGATTCTTTTCTGTCTGGCAGTTGTTTCTACTATGACAGATATGGTTTTTCCATATTTTTCTCTGTTAGGAAATTCACCGGAAGATTTTGATCCATTAACAGTGGTGATCATTCTGACCATGGTTATGATCTCCGGTACGCTTCGTTTTGTACAGGAATCCAGAAGTGGAAATGCAGCAGAAAAACTGTTATCCATGATCACAACTACTTGTACCGTTACAAGAAGAGAACAGGAAAAAATTGAGATTCCTATGGACGATCTGGTGGTAGGAGATATCGTACATCTTTCAGCAGGAGACATGATCCCAGCAGATGTCCGTATTCTGGATGCCAAAGACTTATTTATCAGTCAGGCAAGCTTAACAGGTGAAAGTGAACCGGTAGAAAAGACACCGAAGGCATGTGCACAGAAAGAAAGCATCACCGATTACAGCAATATTGCTTTTATGGGAAGCAATGTAATTTCCGGAAGTGCAACGGCAGTGGTTATCTGCACGGGAGACCGCACTTTATTTGGTTCCATGGCATCTGCAATTGCAGGTGAAGCAGTGGAGACAAGCTTTACCAAAGGCGTGAATGCAGTGTCATGGGTTCTGATCCGGTTTATGCTGGTCATGGTTCCTCTGGTATTTTTTATCAATGGTATCACAAAGGGAGACTGGCTGGATGCCTTTCTGTTCGGTATTTCCATAGCTGTCGGACTGACTCCGGAGATGCTGCCGATGATCGTAACAACCTGCCTTGCAAAAGGTGCCGTTTCCATGAGCAAAAAGCAGACGATTGTTAAGAATCTGAATTCCATCCAGAATTTCGGTGCCATTGATATTCTTTGTACAGATAAAACAGGAACATTGACACAGGATAAGGTTGTGCTGGAATATCATCTGAATGTGAATGGAGAAGATGATACAAGAGTACTGCGCCATGCATATTTAAACAGCTACTTCCAGACAGGTTATAAGAACCTGATGGATCTGGCGATCATTCACAGAACAGAGGAAGAAGAGGCGGCAGATCCAAAGCTCCTCGATCTGTCAGAAAACTATGTGAAGGTAGATGAGATCCCATTTGATTTTACACGTCGTCGTCTGACTACGGTAGTACAGGATAAGAAGGGAAAGACACAGATGGTGACAAAAGGAGCTGTAGAAGAAATGCTATCCATCTGTTCTTTTGCGGAGTGTGATGGCACTGTGAAGCCACTTACTGAAGAAGTTCGCATGCGTATTCTTAAAACGGTAGACGAGCTGAACGACAAAGGATTCCGTGTGCTTGCCATAGCACAAAAAAGCAATCCTTCTCCAGTGGGTGCATTTGGTATAAAAGATGAGTGTGAGATGGTACTAATCGGATATCTGGCATTCCTTGATCCACCAAAGGAGTCTACTGCAGATGCAATCCGGGCATTGAAAGCACACGGCGTAACGACAAAGATTTTGACAGGTGATAATGATAAGGTGACACGTACAATCTGCAAACAGGTAGGACTTGAAGTACGCAACATGCTTCTGGGCTCTGATCTGGATCATATGACAGATGACCAGCTTGCAAAAGCAGTAGAGACAACAGAGGTATTTGCAAAGCTTACACCGGATCAGAAAGCTCGCGTGGTTTCCGTTCTCAGGGAAAACGGTCATACCGTAGGATTTATGGGTGATGGAATCAATGATGCTGCGGCTATGAAGGCTGCCGATATCGGAATTTCTGTAGATACTGCGGTAGATGTGGCAAAAGAATCCGCAGATATCATTTTGCTGGAAAAAGATCTGATGGTTCTGGAAGAGGGAATCATAGAAGGACGCAAAACTTATGCCAATATGATCAAATATATCAAGATGACAGCTTCCTCTAACTTCGGAAATATGTTTTCTGTATTAGCTGCTTCTGCACTTTTACCTTTCCTTCCAATGATGAGTGTACATCTGATTTTCCTGAATCTGATCTATGATCTGTCCTGTACAGCGATTCCTTGGGACAATGTAGATGAGGAATTTATTGCAATACCACGTAAATGGGATGCATCCAGTGTGGGTAGCTTTATGATCTGGATTGGACCTACAAGTTCGATTTTTGATTTTACAACTTATATTTTCATGTACTTTGTATTCTGTCCGTTATTTGTGTCAAAGGGCATCCTGTTCAATGATTTGGCAGCCCATTACAGCGGTGCAGAGCTTGCTGCTATGCAGGCACGTTATATCGGAATGTTCCAGGCTGGATGGTTTGTAGAATCTATGTGGAGCCAGACATTAGTCATTCACATGATTCGCACACCAAAGCTTCCGTTTATCCAGAGCCGTGCATCAGCACCGGTAACATTGCTTACCATGACAGGTATTGCAGTTCTGACTGTGATTCCGTTCACACCATTTGGAACTGCACTTGGTCTGGTAGCATTACCGGCATCATACTTTGCATATCTGATCCCATGTATTCTGCTGTATATGATGCTGGCAACAAGCTTGAAAAAAGCATATGTCCGCTATTATGGCGAACTGCTCTAGGAGGTGGAAAGAATGAATTGGAAAGAATTATGGATGACAATTTTTGGAACCTGTGAATGGCTCGGACTCAATATGGGATTCTGGGTATCTATGGCTGCTGTGCTGTTGATCGTAATACTTATGAATGTGGTATTCTGGGGAATAAAGCCAAAGAATAAAAAATAGTATGGTTGAAAATAAACTGTACCCTAGATAGTAGACAGTTTAAAAAGTGGTTTAGAAATGTTATTTATAAATGATAAGTAATATCTAACTTTGTATCCATTGAGCACGGAGTTAAGCTATCGGATCAGGGACTCAATGTGATTATAGTGATGATTTGTCTTTGGATATTTCCTGCTTATTACGAAATTGTGACACCACTGGTGACACAAATTAGCTGGAAGAATCATTTGCTGATAATGTTGGAATACAAGACAGATGAGGAAAGGGAGTTCTATATCCGTCTATGCATTAAGGAAAATTATTCCGAAAGCGTAATTTGCATAACGGTATCTGACAAGCGTAGACAGCAAGAAAGCAGGGTTGAATAGTGATTGAGCATCGAAACGTTAACTTCAGTCGGTCGACGTCTTAACTGGTGCGGAAGACAATATCA
>ENA-OPSR01000322-OPSR01000322.1-human-gut-metagenome-genome-assembly--contig:-NODE-322-length-21257-cov-2.378596_pt1 | contig 21257 bp, 17 predicted proteins | sample MGYA00241459_ERZ501910 | MGnify/ENA primary metagenome ERZ501910 (study PRJEB25962, sample SAMEA2042504) | human gut metagenome | biome: human gut; feature: human-associated habitat; material: faeces...
CAGCGGCTTCAGGAGCCGCAGCTCTGTGTTCCGCATACTCAACAAGTATGGGGTGAAGCTGAACAGAGGCAAGTTCAGCGGACCGCTTGGCAAGAGAAAGCCCAAGGATGAGAATGAATAATCACTATAACATTCAAGTATATTCCAAAATTAAAGACGTATGACACCAAAAGAATATGAGCAATATATAGCAAGTATATTCCAAAATCAAGGATATAAAACTCTTGTAACTCCATACTCCAATGATTGGGGTATAGATGTTATTGCTATAAAAGGTAAAGAAAAAATAGCAATTCAAGCTAAAATGTATGGAAATAAAAGAAAAGTCAACAGAGCTGCCATTATGCAACTATATGGAGCTATGGCCTATCAAGACTGTACAAAAGCGGTAATTGCCACCGATGGAGAACTTCTTGATGATGCTATATCAGTGGCAAAGAAGTTGAAAATAGAGATATTGACGACAAAAACAAATTTTGTTTCAACTTTTCATAAAGAAAAAGAAGAGGAGAACTCAGATTCTATCCATAAAGATTTTCGTATGGAATATCCAACGTTTGATGAAGTCTGGAGAAAATACATTATGCCTTTAAAAGGAGTGACACTATGGAATACAAAAGGAGAAAATAAAATTCTGGATGTAAATTGGGGCGGTATTACAAGAATAACTTCAAATAAAAGACGAAGTTCTATCTCTATAGACGGTTTCCGTTTTGCATATAACGAATTGATTAGAAAAGGAAAAATAACAAGGGATTATATCAATCAAGAAGTAGATAAAAGATGTTCATCTGGCATCGTACTCATACTGGGACAAATTCCTTTTGTTTCCACAGTAAGAAATCCAACTTCATTGGAAATTTAAAGATTGTAGATATATCCCATAAGACGGAAAGACTTTTATTTCAAATAAATACTCCAACAAAATGAATTTATATCAAGTTGAAATCACAACTGAAATTGATACGGAGTGTATTCTTATAAATGCTAATGATGAAAATGAGGCAATAAGTATCGCACAGTATATGTTAGAAAATGGCGAGATAGACTTTGCGATAGGACATGAAATCATCAATATCACAGCATTTCTTGCTTGTTGAAAAATATTCAGCCTACAGATGCTGCTATACGATATTTTTTTTGTGGCTTCGAATACACGAACGCTTTCCGTCCACAAAGCCATAGCTATCTGCGCACGAAAAAGCACGCAAGATGTTCTGACCTTGTGGAATAATATTATTGGCAGATAAGGCAATTCCTTATCTGTCTCTTCTGAAATCATTTCGCTTGTCTCCGTGGAAAAGGCTTTTGAGCGTTCCGCCCAAAGCCTTGAACACGAAGAATACCACGAACAAAGATACGATGTCGTTCATAAGCTATAGTTTTCGTTTGTTATACTTGTGACTTGTACAGATTGATGATGTCCATCCCCATCGACTTGGCTTTTCGGCAAGTGTAGAACGTGCCGCCCTTGGGCTTGCCGTTGAAGAAAGCAATCAGTCCGCACGAATGAGAAAGCATATAATCATTTCGTCTGAGCAAGCATCCATTGAAATAGTGCTTACTCAACAGGATAGCATCGTCCGCCTTGTCAAGAATATCCCAATAGCGGTCTTGCTCCCTTGCGCTCCACCTCGCGTTCTGACCGTCATAGGGAATGACGGCAATAAGTTTTAAATTGGTAAGTTCCGCTTTCAATGAAATCACCACTTCAGCAGCCAACATATCGAAGCCGAGTGCCATGCCACAATAGAAATTTGTGATACCCATAGCATAGAGCAGCCTTATCTTGCCCCTCAGTTTCTTCCTTATCTCGTCCTTGCGGTCTTCCGCTATCGTGCGATGTCCCGAAAAAGCCACGGAATTGGCTTTGATGTACTTTGTCTTATCCATATCACTTTGCATATTTATAGTGTGTGCGTCCCAAGAAAAGACCTCCCAATACGTTTCTGCCAAACATTTCCAACTGATTGGCAAAAATAGCATAGCTTGCGCCGGTCGTTACCACATCATCAAAAACATAGATGTCCTTGCCTTTGAAGTAGGCTTCATCAAACTCAATCACTTGTGTCTTAGTGATGCTCTTTTCCTTGTCATGGCGGTGCTCGTGTACTGCCAAGCGGTCGCCTGAAACGGATATGTGCGAATAGCCGTTGATGATGCCGCAAAGCTCGCTCACACGATTACAGAAAGCCATGTATCGACTCTCGTTCTTGGCTTGGGTGCTGGCTGGCACACATACAAACACGATGTCCTTTATCTTCTCACCACAAACTTTGATAAGATGTGCTGCGGTCATTTGCGCCACCTTCTCAAAAGCGTTGTCCCTTGCATCCTTGAACGCCCAAATCAGTTGGCGTGCAGCCACTGCGTCCTCGCCCACATTGCGAACTCTCACAGGGAAATACTTCAAGAAGAAATCCATCCTCTTGCTCAGCTGTCTCTTGATGCTGTCGTCTATCATTCTTACCATAGTCGGAAAAATTATTTGTGTTAAACTCAATTTTTATTTTCCCTATTTTCGGAAGCCTTTCGGCTTGCCCAAGGGGTATTTTTCCGCCACGCAAAGGTGTTGGAAGGCAAAAAGACAAATCGGAAGCGAAAAATACGCTCTATATGCAAGGCACATAGAGGAAGATTTTTTGAAAAGCATCCATGATGCCCAATTTGGCATTTGCCACGCAACTGGTACCTTTGCGGAAAATATCCGAAGCGGCAAAGACGATGGACGAAATGAAATGACTATAAGTGCTACTACATAAGATTACAACAAGAAAAGGGTGGGTGTGGAACTGCGCCATCGGTGCAATTCCGCAAGGGTGGGACGAAGTGCTATAAAGAGAGAACGGTTTGCCGATTATAACAGAAGGACGGAACAAAGATGCGGCAGGAGTAATTGGGAAACTCTCTTGGCATCCATGCCGAGTGTGTTTCCGCTCCAGCCTTCATGCCATGTGGCTTATTGCAGTAGCGACAGTTGGTCGCCACAGTCAAGGAGCCTTTTGGCATGAAATCTTTGTAACGGCTATAAAAGGGTAAACCATGGATTATAAAAGGAAGACGAGAAGCGAATATAAAAGATATGGGTGGGAGTGAAACTGCGCAACAGCCAGACAAGCTATCCCACGAAAGGGGTGGCATTGGTAGACAGCATGTAAGTGACGGTTGCGTCACGGATGCCGTTAGCCAATGCCATTCTGTTCGTGCTTGTCCTTCGGCAAATGGTCATTCTTCATCTTTCGGGATGTTACTCCCGATAAATGAAGAATGTCGCTTTGACGAACTGTTGGTGCGGTTTCGCAGATGGGTGGGACGAAGCGTTAAAAAAGAAAGGTGATTTGGCTGATATAAAGGGAACTCGTAATGGCGGTTATAAGAGTAAACTTGCTAATAGTGGCTATAAAAGTAAACATGGTTGTATGAACAAAACAAAAGCGACCGAAGCCGCTTTGTTTATTAGAGAGAATGAAGAAATCCTATTTCTTGCCTTTCTTGGTAGGCTTTTCAGGCTCTACCGCTGGAGTTTCCTCCTTGTCTGGTGTAGGATAGAACTTGTTTGCGATGAAGACGATGCGGTTGTGCTTGGTGCCTTGCTGATCAACCCATTCATCTGGCTTGAAGTAGCCCTCGACAGTGAGCATGGTTCCCTTCTGCAGCTTGTCGAAAGAGTCAACATGCTCATTCTTGCGCCATGCCTCCATGTTCATGAAAGCTGATACTCTGTTGGTTTCCTCACCATTCTTCTCCTGACGGCTGACTGCCAATGAGAAACGTGCTACTGAAGCGTTGGTGAACTGACGGATTTCTGCGTTGTTGCCTACGAATCCTGTTACTACGAAAGTGTTCTCGATTTTTTTCATATTGAATTACTTTTTGAAGTGAAACTTAATTTTTACATGCAATTCAAAAGCAGGGATGTGGCACATGAGGGCAGCACCATGAAAATCGACTATAATACTCGTTTTCTGTTGGCGGTGAGGAGAAAAAGGAAGATTATCGGCTATTTTATTGGTCACAGCGAAGCGACCGCACAAGACGGATTCCATCTGTCGAAGCATCACGCTACCTTTGCATAGGAAAAATAGTGGCTTCAAAAAATCGGTAATTCAGAAAAGGACGCAAGAACACCGTAACAGCATCGTATGGCTCAATCATTTGCAGCAACCGTCACCAATGCAAAGCACGTTTCCATGGCGTGTGCCGTCATAAACAATGGTTAACCAACAGGCAATATACTTTTCCATATGGAGAGTGTCGCATGAGCATATTGACCAAGACAAGCCGAAGGAGAACCTGCTCCGAAGGCTACTCCTATTTGTAGAGGAAGGTAAGCAAGAGCAACCAACTACAATCGCAATGCTGCAAACAAGATCCATACTCAGACAAAAGGCTTCATTGTATGAAAAGCTCCAAGAAAGGCGTAGTCGCAGATTTTATCTCATACAAAGAGTCAGGTCGCCATTTGGCGAATACAACCATCAAAGCATAGCCATATAAAAGAATATCGGCAAACGAAGAAGTGAGTTTGCCGTTTCATATAAGAGGTTTTTTACTGGCGGAAAGAAAAAAGATGCCTGGCAGGTTCTTACTCACCAAGCATCCTTTTTGTCAGTCATAGACAAGAACGTCATCACGTCTTTCTACTATTTCCTTGCCATTGCGCAATTTCACTACGATGTCCGCACCATAGTCTGCAACCACGAAACCTTCAGTGCGTCCTCTGTATGGTATTAGTAGTGTGCAACTGCAACCGATAATGTCGGTCAATTCTTCGTATTCAAACATAGTTCTATAAAGTTTGTGGGTTCTCCGAATGATAAATCACCTTGCACTCCTCAACCTCGGCAGGTAGTCCAAAGGCAGGATAATGTGAGAATGATGCGTTTCCGTCTTGGCTGAGTGGAGAAACAATCTCCACTTGCCATTTCTGCATGAAGCCATCAACCATCTTGATGTCCTCATCACTCAATCCCGTAGGGTCGCCATTGCTGATATAGCATAATGCCCAAGTGGGGATTTTCTCTATCGTCTCAAATCTTTCCATCAGTCAAACGTGAACTTGTTTATATAATAATAGGTGTCCACGTTCTCATACTCATAGCCGTTGATAAAATCCACCATTTCATCATCGGTTCTGTCACCTTGCGAGATACCCATCTTCTCACACCACTTGGTAATCGCATCTTGGCAAGTGTCAAAGACGTCCTCCCAAGCATCCTCGAATGGTTCACCCGAAGAACTCACACAGCATTCCTCTGGGAAGAAGCCTTGCTCGTCGTGGACATAGAAATGTCGCATCCACATTCTATCTCACGATAACTGATGGAAAGTTCTCCACCAAGAACTTTGTTCAGTTCATCAAAGAACACCTCACAGGCAGCCCAAGCACTTTCGGTGTCAAAGGACAACAAGCAGATGTTCTCGTCTGCCTCAAACTCTGCCCAATAGATATATCCTCTTACCGATATGTCCATCTTCTCATAGTCGATGCCATAGTGTTCCGCCAACTTGTAGAGATATACGTTCTTGGTGTTCACCTCCATTGTTTGGAGCGTGTTCCAAAGGTCGGCTACCGCCTTGCGTTCGCCCATCACCTTGTACTGAGTGTCACAAATGTTTGCCATAAGTCTTCATTTTTTTTATTCCCTAATTTTGCATCTACAATTTCGGGATTGATTAAAATTTTGTTGCCTCAAAAGGTGTCTGTGCTTTTCCTGCAAGGTTCTCTGCTCAAATACGACCTGCAAGGTGGAGATTTTAGCAAGAGACCATAGGCACTGACCTTGCAAGGAATATGGGTACAGACATTACCTTTGCAACCAAATTTATCAAAGCCCAGAAATGGTGATGAAGATTCAGGTAACGGAGTAACAATTAGAAGAGTTGAGTTGTGAGGATAAAAAAGCCAAGAACGACTTGAAACAAGCGATTACAAGTGGAACGTACCCGACATCATACAAGAGTTCTTACTGGCGGGAAGAAAGAGAGCGACAACCCAATACTGCACATGGCACGGTTGGGCTATCGCTCCGCAATTCGTTCAGTTCATCCAATCCATTAGTATATATATCCTAAGATGAATGAATTTATATTTGTGTATTGGCTTTGGTTGGCAGCCATAGACAAGTAACACATCTTTTTTCTTTCCGCCAGTAAAAATGGTTCTTGAAGTAGAAGTAACAGGGAAAATGGTTGTTGAGTAGCAAAATTTGTTGCACAGGATTTGTTTTTCATTTTGTTGGTTCTTTCTTGTTACCCAATAAAATGATGCTTACGTTTACATTATCGTGTACCTGCTGATAATCAAGTAGGTAACAAATAAGAAATATCATCTTGCTATGTACAAGGCTATCGGCACGTTGGTTTCTACCGTTAAGGTTTCGCCGGCCTTCTTGGGCATGGTCATCAGTGCGAAAGGTGCGATGGGCTTCTGGTCCTTATCGACCAAGATCATTCTGAAACTGTTGCCCAGAGGCTTCGTGGGGGTCAATGTCACCTTGATTTTTACCTTTGAACGATGGCTAAAATCTACAATTTCGGCCTTCGTCTTGGTGTTGTCAAATGATTGGGTGTCAGAAGCCACTTTCAGCGACTTGCCGATAAGCTTCTTTTCCTCTTCTTGAGAGACCTGATCGTAGTGTTGGTCCATCTTGGAGAAGGCGGAGTCGATGTCAGCTCGGAAGCCCTTGAAAAGCTCCCACTTCTCCTCGTCGCTCTTGCCCTTCACTTTTTCTTCCATCTCTTTGTAAGTGTCGGAGATCTTGTCGTCGATGGCTTTCCTGGCAAACTGCCTGCAATTGTCGATGTAGAGCAACTTGCCAACCATCTCGTTGTCCACTTTCTCCACGCTGTCCTCAGCCATAGCGATAGCATCTTGAGCCCATTTGTCGGGGTTGTTGTCGTTGCCCTGGCTGCAAGAGGCCAGCAAACCAAAGGACATTACTGCCAAGAAGGCGAGAACGTTTGTCTTTCCAAATTTTTTCATCATAGCTATTTTATTGATTAGTTATTGGTGATTTTTGCTTCGTTGCCGTTCATGTTTTGCAAATGTAGTCAAAAAAATACAGATAGACAACATAAAAGGGTAGAAACCTCTTTTTTCGTGTTTTAGGCGTATGATAAATGTGCCGCCAGAATCCTAATTGGAATCTGGCGGCACGGTAAAGCTATACAATATTAACGGAAAAGTCTTGTTCAAACTCTCCCCTTGCGGTGGTAGTTCGATCTACTTCTTTCGTTTGGGCAGGAATCCTGTGGTGTTGGCGACGTAGACGCCCAAGAGAATCAAGGCGCAGCCGACGTATGCCATTACCGTCATGGGCTCGCTCAGGAACATTGCTGCGATGACCACCGTGAAGAGCGGGCTGAGGTAGTTGTAGTTGGAGGCAGTGATGGCACCGAGCCTGTCAACGATGACGCTGTAGAGGAAGAAGCAGCAGCACGACGCGATGAGGCCGAGGAAGAGCAAGTTGCCCAGTACCTCTATGTGTAGCAGGTTGCCCAAAGGGAATTTCCAAGGCCAGAAATAGAACAAGGGGAATGCGGTCAAGAGACCGTAGCCGAAGACCTTGCGCGTGATAGTGGCTGCGTCGTATTTCGCAGAAAGGGGCTTCAAGAGGAAGGAATAGAGACCGAAAGAGGCGGATGAAAGCACCGCTATGAGGTCTCCCGCAGGATTGAAGTGCAACTCGCCCTGACCATTGAATATGACAATGGCTACACCGGCAACTGCCGTGAGTGTGCCTATGGCAAAGTTGGAGGTCATCCGCGTGCCTTTTATGAAGAGGATGCTGAAGAGCATCGTGAAGATGGGCGATGCGCTCACGATGAAGCTGACGTTGTTGACGTTGGTCATGGAGATGGCCACATTCTCGCTGACGAAATAGAGTGAGGCACCTGTGATACCCAGCACCACCATCATCAGCTCGTCACGCCATGTGTCGGCCTTGATGCGCTTGTGGGCTATCAGCAGCATGGCTAGATAAGCGAGGATGTAGCGAGCGTAAAAAATCTCCAAAGCCGACATGCCGGCGTGGACAAGCACCTTTGTATTGACGAGAGTACCTCCCCAAATCGCTACCACGAAGAGTGCCAGCAGGTGAAATGTGAGAGTTTTGTTACTTTTCATTTATATTGGTTTAGTTATGGATTTTGCTTTATTATGTGCCAAAAGCGATTGCAAAGGTAGTGTATTTTGGGCAAACTACAAATGAAAACCAAATAAATTTTCTAATAAAATACGCTTTTAGGGCCAAAAGAGGGTGTCAAGCCTCGTGTTGTCGGGGGAGTTGACACCCTTTTTGAGTTTCAACGAGAAACTGTTGTTGATTCAAAATGAGACGGTTAGGCGTCCCGTCTGGCTATTTCTCTCCTGTTAGTTGGGCGATAGTGGCGCGTACCCGCTCCTCCGTCGTGTAAAGCAAGGTGTCTTCGTCGGCGTTGGGGTCTCCCATGAAGACCTCGGGATTGCTGTATTCCATTTTGCTTTTCATCGGCTCGCGGGCAGAGAAGTGATATTCCTTGATGTCCGTCTGTTCGTAGAGGCTGCGTATGTTCTGCTCGTTCACGCCACAACCCGCCAAGAGGATGATGCGCCCTGCGGCTTGCTGGTGGAGCTTTTGCAGTAGGGGAGCGCCTTCGATGGCCTTTGGTTGCTGGCCGGAGGTGAGGATGCGGTCGAAGCCTAAGTCGATCAGTTGCTCCAAAGCCTCGAAGGGATCACGGCAGCGGTCGAAGGCCCGATGAAAGGTCAGAGACATCCCCTTTGCTTTCTCGACCAGACGACGGTTGGCCTCCATGTCGATAGTCCCGTCTTCGTGTAAGCATCCGATCACTATGCCGTCGGCCCCCAGTTGGCGCGCCACCTCTATGTCGGCCTCCATGCGCTCCAGTTCCAATGGTGTGTAGAGGAAGTCGCCACCGCGCGGACGGATGATGACGTGCAGGCGTGTCGTCGTCAGCACCCGGCGCGCCACCATGATCTCGCCATACGACGGCGTTGTGCCACCTTCGGGTATTCCCGCGCACAGTTCCACACGGTCCGCGCCTCCAGCCTGGGCAGCCAGGCAACTCTCTACGCCATTGGCGCAAACCTCAAACCGAAATAAATTTCTCTCCATGTCTTTGTATTGTTTTTCGTGCAAAAGTACGGCGATTTCGCCCTTTCTCCAAATAAAAGTCGTATTTTTGCATCCTCAAAGCGGATGACCGCTGCCAAAACTTCGAATTCAAACAAAACAAAGATAGAATGGGAAAGATTATTTTGACGGGCGACCGCCCCACTGGCAAGCTCCATTTGGGACACTATGTCGGTAGTTTGCGTCGTCGCGTGGAACTTCAGAATGCGGGCGATTATGACCGTATGTTCGTCTTCATGGCCGACGTGCAGGCTTTGACAGACAATGCCGACAACCCAGAGAAGATTCGTCAGAACATCATCGAGGTCGCACTGGACTACCTCTCTGCTGGTCTCGATCCGGAGAAGTGTACGCTCTATATCCAGAGCTGCATCCCCGAACTGGCGGAGCTGACTACCTATCTGATGAATCTTATCAGCGTCTCGCGCGTGCAGCGCAACCCGACGGTGAAGACTGAGATCAAGATGCGCAATTTCGAGGCCAATATTCCCCTTGGCTTCTTCTGCTACCCCGTGTCGCAAGCTGCCGATATCGTGGCGTTCAAGACCACTGTCGTGCCTGCCGGCGAGGACCAGGAGCCGATGCTTGAGGTGACACGCGAGTTGGTCCGTCGCTTCAACCAGATCTATGCCCCCGTCTTTCCCGAGCCAGAGATCATGTTGCCCGAGAACCAGACTGCACGCCGTCTGCCTGGCACGGATGGCAAGGAGAAGATGAGCAAGAGCCTTGGCAACTGCATCTATCTCTCCGACGACAAGGATACGGTGTGGAAGAAGGTGAAGACCATGTACACTGACCCGACCCACCTGAATGTCAGCGATCCAGGCCATGTGGAGGGAAATGCCGTCTTTACCTATCTTGATGCTTTCTCCACCGACGATGACTTCGCAGAATTCTGGCCCGAGTTCAGCTGCCTCGACGAGTTGAAGGCAGCCTATACGGCAGGTGGCATTGGCGACATGAAGTGTAAGAAGATGCTCAACAAGGTGCTGGAGCGCATGCTGGAGCCGATTCGCAAGCGCCGTCATGAGTTTGAGCAGGACATCCCGGAGATCTATAACATCCTTCGCAAGGGATCTGATGCTGCCCGCGAGGTGGCTGCCAAGACGATGGATGAGGTGCGCGAAGCCATGCGTATCAACTATTTTGATGACGCCGCACTCATTCAGGAGCAGGCCGAGCGCTTCGCTCAGAAATAGCATAGCGTACACCGATATCAACTACAAGGCGTTGCTCGCGCGTTCCTTATATATTGAATAGGATGCGCGGGCAACGCCTTGCTTTAGTTAATGTCTCTTCCTTTCTGGGGGAAGCGTATGTTGTAGGGATGGTCTTGTCAGAAATGCTCGCCGATTCTGCGCAGCGCCTCTTCGAGGAGAGATCGGGGACAGGCAAGGTTGATGCGAAGGTAGCCCTCGCCCGAAATGCTGCCATAGAGCGTGCCACTATTGACCTTGACGTGCGCCCGCTCCATGATCTTCTGTGCCAGGGAGTCTGCGCTCAATCCCGTTTGGCTGATGTCCACCCATGCGAGATAGGTGCCCTCGTTGTGCATCACCTGCCATTTTGGCAAGTGCTCACGGCAGAACGACCGCAGCACTTCGAAGTTGTCGTGAATATAGAGGTTCAACGCGTCGATCCAGTCTTCGCTTTCGTTGTAGGCGGCCTGAATGGCAACAGGTGCAAAGGGATTGACGTCGCAAATCTCGAAGATATTGATGACACGTTCGATCCGTCTCCGCCACTCCGCATTCTTTGTAACTATATTGGCCATTTGCAGTCCTGCGATGTTGAAGCTCTTCGACGGCGAGGTCAGGGTGATGCTGTTGTCGAGACATGCTTCGCTCACGCTGGCAAACGGCGTGTAGGAGTAGCCGGGCATGACCAGTTCGTTGTGTATTTCGTCACTCACTACCACGACGTGGTGGCGTAGGCAGATCTCGTTCATCCGCTCCAGTTCCTCGCGCGTCCACACCCTGCCCGTCGGATTCTGTGGGTTGCAGAGCAGGAAGACAGTGGTCTTTTCGTCGGCACACTTGCGCTCGAAGTCGTCAAAGTCCATCTTGAAACGGTCGCCCTCGCGCAGAAGGCGGGTCTCCAGGATCTCGCATCCCTGATTGCGTATGCTGGAGAAGAAGCAGTTGTAGGCCGGAGTCTGGACGAGCACTTTCTCGCCAGGAAGCGTCAAAGCCTTGATGGTGGCCGATGCGGCAGGCACCACGCCTGTCGTGTAAAGGATCCAGTCGCGCTCGATCGTCCATCCGTGGCGACGTTTGAACCACTGGATGACCGACTCGTAGTAGCTGTCTGGTACGAGCGTATAACCGAAGACAGGGTGTGCGGCCCGATCCTTGATGGCCTTTTGAATGGCAGGAGCGACGGCAAAGTCCATGTCTGCCACCCACATCGGTATCACGTCGTCCGCAGGCATTGCGTCCCATTTGACGCAGCCTGTGCCGCGCCGTTTCACGGGTTGGTCGAAGAAGGTGTGATCTATCATCGGTTGGATTCGAAAGTTAATGAGTTGCCGTCGTCCGAAGTGCTGGCGACGTGTCCTTTGGCAAACTGATCCATCGTCAAGCGACCAATGTTGTCGGCCTGGATTCTGCCGCTGATGGGATTCTTCACCTCCGTGATCGTTCCCTTGATGCGTGCCTCCACATTCGTGCAGTCTTCGAAAGCGCGGTCGCAGGCTGCGTCGAAGGTGCAGTCTTCCAGTACGATGCCATCGCTATAGCACAGAGGTTGCTCGCCGCTGATATGGCAGCGCACGAGTCGGATGTTCTTGCTGTGCCAGGCGAGATACTCGCCATGGAGCTCGGAGTCGTAGATGACGACGTTGTCGCACTCCCAAAAACTGTCCTTCGTAGTGATCTTCGCATGGTGAATCTCCACGTTCTGACAGTATTGGAACACATATTTTGCGTCGCTCACCAGTCCATCCACATAGATGTTCTTTGAGAACATGAACGGGTAGGTACCTTGGTGCAGTTCCACATTCTTGATCTTCAGGCCGTCGATGCGCCAAAACGTCTCGTCGGCATCGGTTATCTTGACATTCTCCAGCGTCACGTTCTTCATCTCGCGGAAAAACTTCGGGCCGTCGATGACACAGTCTCTCATCACCATGTCGTCGCTATACCAGATGGCTGATCGTGATCCAGGGGCAAAATAGCAATTCGTGATGAGGCTTCCATCCACATGCCACCACGGATACTTGCCGTAGAACTTGGAGTTGTGGCACTCCACCTGCTTGCAACACTTGATGCCAGACTCGCCATCGACTATCTCTATGTCCTCCAGGCGCACGTCGTGGACACCGAAGAGCGGACGCTCGCCGCCAAACTTCTGGTTCTTTATCGTTTCCATAGGTCTTTTGTTGTTTTCTCTTTTTCTTGTTTTGGTTGGGGGAAAACTCCTGCCGCAGACCTCCCATCTCGTGGAAAGGCGCAGCCAGGACCTTATCGGTTGCAAAAGTACAAAAATCGTGCCAATCAGGCAAAGCATAAATTACGGAAAAACCTACCCATATTACGGTAAAGGGGGATTCCTTGCCAATCTTTCCCCTATGTCAAAAAAAAGTCGTACCTTTGCACTCTGTAATATAGTAGAGTACTTATTAGCATTTTTTAATTACATTTGGATTACTAGCCCTATCATGGCTTTTATCGAGACAAACAACATCAAAGGTGATGTCTTCGGTGGCATCACAGCCGGTATCGTGGCACTTCCGCTTGCACTGGCATTCGGTATTCAAGCATTTGGCGGTGTTGACAGTCCTGAGGCTTCCAGCATGGGAGCCTTGGCCGGACTCGTCGGTGCCACCCTGCTCGGTTTCTTCGCAGCCCTCTTCGGTGGCACCCACTCCCAGATCTCTGGCCCTACGGGACCGATGACCGTCATTACGGCCTCCATTGTGAGTGGAGCATGGGCTAGCTCGCAGGGTAACATCTCCGCCGTCCTTCTTTCCATGTCGCTTGCCGGCATTTTCTGTGGCCTGTTTCAGGTGCTCTTCGGACTTATCCGCATTGGCAAGTATGTCCGCTACATTCCCTATCCCGTACTCTCGGGCTTCATGAGCGGTATCGGAGTGATCATCATCCTGCAGCAGCTCTATCCGATTATTGGCAAGAAGTCGCCCGCCAGCACGCTGGACCTGATTCTCAACTTCCCCGCTGCCTTCGCTGAAGGTATTAGCGTGCCTGCGCTGCTGCTGGGTCTGGCCTGTATTGCGCTCATCATCCTTGTGCCGAAAGTGACCAAGAAGGTGCCCGCCACGCTTGTGGCCCTGGTGGTCGTCACGGTGGTTTCGCTCTTCACGGGCCTCGACTCGGCACTTACCATCGGCAACATCCCGGCCGGACTTCCCATGCCTTTCTTCACGAAGGTGCAACTGGACGGTATCGATTGGATGGTCGTCATCAAGGCTTCCCTTGTCCCGGGTCTCACACTGGCTGGCCTGGGCAGTATCGATACGCTACTGACGTCGGTTGTGGCCGACAATATCACCAAGACCAAGCACAACTCTAACCAGGAGTTGATAGGCCAGGGTATCGGCAATGCCGTGGCGGGTCTGTTCTGTGGTCTTGCTGGCGCAGGTGCTACGATGCGTACGGTGGTCAACGTGAAGTCGGGTGGCCGCACGCAGCTCAGCGGTATGATCCACGCCGCCTTGCTCCTTGCCATTCTCCTCGGACTGGGCTCGCTCGTGAAATACGTACCCCTTTCGGTGCTTGCCGGCATTTTGATTACGGTCGGTTGGGGTATCATTGACTTCCGCGGATTCAAGGACCTGAGACGCATACCGAAGTCTGACGCCTTCGTGATGATCGTGGTCTTCCTCATGACGGTCTTCGTGGACCTCCTCACGGCAGTAGGTATTGGTATGGTCATCGCCTGCGTGCTTTTCATGAAGCGTGCCGGCGACCTCGTGGAGGATGGCTACAGTTCCAAGGAGTTGAGCACCTTTGACAAGGAGTCGCCCTGGGAGGACGAGAAGGATATGCCGAAGGACATCCACCACCATATTTATATAGAGCGCCTCGACGGTCCGATCTTCTTCGGAAGTATCACGGGATTCCAGCGCGTGATGCACGACATTCCCAAGGATGCGAAGATTGTCATCATCCGTATGCGCCGTGTCCCGTTTATGGATCAGAGTGGTGTCTATGCCATGGAGACAGCCATCAAGGATCTCCAGGCACAAGGCGTGAAGGTGCTCATGACCATCATCCAGCCCCAGCCCCGCTATATGCTGGAGAATCATCGCATCATTCCGATGCTTATCCCGCAGGAGAACACCTTCGAGACCTTCGAGGATTGTACGAACTATCTCAAGACGCTGTAGTCGCCCTCACGCCTTGATGGCAGAAAGCCACGCCCTGTCAAGCGGTCAAACTGGTGACCGCTCGGCAGGGCGTGAACAGTATAAAAGACCAGCACAAAAATAGCTGAAGTTGTAGTGGGCTGACCATTTTGTTTGCACACTTGGCGAGAATTGAGCCAAAAAGTCGCTTTTTTGGCCATATTATTTGCAAGGGTCGTGGATTTTTGGTATTTTTGCCGTCGCAAAGACAAAATAATACCTTTGGGTTTACCGAATAACCAAAACACATTAAGAATGAAAAGTGACATTGAGATTGCACGCGAGACCGTGCTGAAGCCGATTACGGAGGTTGCTAACACGGTAGGTATCGCCGCCGACAAGTTGGAGCATTACGGAAAGTACATTGCCAAAGTACCATTGGAGTGTATTGACGAGAGCAAGGTGGATCGCTGCAATATGATACTGATGACAGCCATGTCGCCTACGAAGGCTGGCATCGGCAAGACCACGGTGAGCGTAGGCCTCTCCATGGCCTTGAATCGTTTGGGCTATAAGTGCGGCCTTGCACTTCGCGAGCCTTCCATGGGTCCGTGCTTCGGTATGAAGGGCGGTGCTGCTGGTGGTGGCTATTCCCAGGTGCTGCCGATGGACAAGATCAACCTCCACTTCACGGGTGACTTCCATGCTATCACGGCGGCCCACAACCTCATCGCCGCACTGCTCGACAACTATATCTTCCGTCATCAGGGAGAGCCGTGCGAGCTGAAGACGGTCTATTGGGGCCGCGTCCTGGATGTCAATGACCGTGCCCTTCGCAAGATTGTGATTGGCTTGGGTGCTGGCAATGGCGTGGTGCGCGAGAGCGGATTCGACATCTCTGTGGCCTCGGAGATCATGGCTATCCTCTGCCTGGCAAAGGATCTGGAGGACTTGCGCCGTCGTTTGGAGAACATCCTCCTGGGTATCACCTGCGAGGGCAAGCCGTTCTACCTCCGCGACCTGGGCAGCGTGGGATCTATCCTTGTCATCCTGAAGGATGCGCTGCAGCCCAACCTCGTCCAAACTACTGAGAACACGCCCGCCTTCATCCATGGTGGTCCGTTCGCCAACATTGCCCACGGCTGCAATAGTTTGATTGCTACGAAGATGGCCATGAGCCACAGCGACTATACCGTGACGGAGGCTGGCTTCGCCGCCGACCTGGGTGCCGAGAAGTTCCTCGACATCAAGTGCCGCATGGGTGGCATTCGTCCGAAACTCTGCGTGTTGGTCGTGACGGTTCGCGGCTTGAAGTTGCAGGGTGGTATGGCCGACGACGCAGCGCCCGCAGAGCAGCTGGAGGCCTTGCGCAATGGTCTTGCCAACATGGAGCGTCATATCGAGAACCTCCAGAATATGGGCCAGACTGTCGTCGTGACGCTCAACCGCTATGCTACCGATACGGACGAGGAACTGAAGATCGTCGCCGACCGTTGTGCCGAGGTGAAGGTGGGCTATGCGCCCAACGAGTGCTTCGTCCGCGGCGGAGAGGGTTGCGAGGAGTTGGCCCGCGTCTGCGTCAAGGAGATTGCCGAGTGCCCGTCGAAGGAGATCCAGTATCCGTACGAGCTCGAGGACAGCATCACCACCAAGGTAGAGGCTTTGGCCAAGAAGATCTACCGTGCCGGACGTGTGGAATATACCGCCGCTGCCAAGAAGGCCCTCAAACGCATCAGCGAGTGGAACTTGGAGGGACTTCCCGTCTGTGTCGCCAAAACACAGTATTCCTTCAGCGACGATGCGAAGAAGCTCAACGTGCCGGAGGGCTATACCTTCACCGTGCGCGACTTTGTCATCAACACTGGTTCAGGAATGATTGTGGCCATTGCGGGCGACATCATGCGTATGCCGGGTCTGCCCAAGCGTCCTCAGAGTGAGGTCATCGACATCGTCAATGGTGAGATCGAGGGATTGGCATAAGCCTCCTTTTTGATCATCAGTAGATAAAAGTAAAATGGCCTTTCCGCAGCAAATCATTGCGGAAAGGCCGTTTTGTCGATTGTGGGTTGTAAACGGTTGTGGACTGTGATTCCCGTGGATTACCGTTTCTGTGGGCAATATGGTCCCTGTGGTTTACCAGCCGCCGTGGCCTCCACCACCAGGACCGCCTCCGCCACCGGGTCCACTGCCGCCACCAGGCCCTCCGTTGCCATACTGCACGGCAGAGAGCGTCTGCGTGGAAGTACCGTCGCTGACGGTGTATTGCTCGCCTGCTGTCATGCCCTCGGCGGTGAGGATGACGTTGCCGCGACTATAGTCGTAGGGCAGGGTGAAGGTGGCAAGTACGGTGCCGTCCTTGCTGACGGTGAGTGTGCAGCCCGCCGTGACGTTGCCCGAATAGGTGACGTAGCCTTGGGTTGACTCCTGCGTAGTGGGATGGGAGTTGTTGCCACCACCGATTCCCAAAACATTGCCACCCGTGAAGAACACCGTGTATCCCTCTTCTTCATTGGCGTCGATGCCACATTCGGGAGAGCGTGTGCCGTAGGCGACCGTCGTTCCCCCCGAGAAGTACAGGTTGCCGTTGGAGTCAAGGCCGTCGTTGCCGCTGCTATACACCGTGATCGTTCCACCCTTGATGTACATGTGGCTGCTGGAGTTGATGGCGTCGTCGTATGTGTTGCAGTCGATGGTGCCGCCGCTGATGGTCAGCGTGCCCTTGCTCTCTATGCCCTCGCTGCCGTCCTGCTGGCCCGAGCACGTCACATGGATGTTGCCACCGCTGATCTGTATGTCGCCCACAGGCAGCCCCGTGCTGCTCTCCGTCGCTTTGATGCCTACCTTGATGCCCTTGGGCGATGTGGTGTAGGCGTCGTCGAGGCGGTCGAGTTGTCCGCGGTAGTTGCCGTCATACTCCTGGTTGCCTCCGATGTTGACATAGGTTGTTCCCGTCGTGGTCACGCTGAGGTCGCCGCCCGTGATGGTCAGCGTCGAGTCGCATTTTAGTCCCTTGCCGCCGCTGCCTGTGGCTGTCAGGCTGATCTGTCCAGCCGCGATGGTCACGTTGGCGTCGCTCGACATGCAGGCCGCACCTTTCACCTCTTGGTCGTCGCTGTCCCACTTTCCCTTGCCGCTATTGGTTATCGTCACGGTGGGCGCGGACTTGCTGTCGTCGATGGTGATGTTGCCGTCGCATTTCAGTCCCTTCGAGCCTGCCGCTGTCACATCGATGGTCAGCGATCCGCCCGAGATCGTGGCGTAGCCGCCCTCCTCCTCGTCTGCCGACACCTGGATGCCGTCATCGAGCGTACCCGAGACGTTGAAGTGGCCACCATTCTGCAGGAAGTATTGGTTCACGTTGAGGCCGTCTTTCTTCGCATAGAGGATGTTGATGGTGCCAGTGAACTTCTTTTTCAGTTGTACATATTCGTCGGCCCAATAGGCGTGCTTCGCGTAGCCATAGAGGTTGAGCGTGCCGTCGCCATCAAACTCCGAGTGGCCGTTCACCATCAGTGCGCCTTTGCCCTGGCTTGCCTTGCTGTCTTTGAGCGTACTCTCTCCGACGAGCTGGATGGCGATGCGCTTGCCATTCTCGATGTTGACCGCCGCACTGTCGGCGCAGGTGAGGGAGAGATTGTCGAAGACCACCGTGGCCTTGTAGTGGCCGTCCATATAGAACGAACCGTTGTCCGACGCGCCCGAGAGCGAATAGCTGATCTCGGTATCCACGGTCTCGTCCTGCACAATGCTAACAGCGGATCCATTGACCGTCACGTCGAGATGGCTCATGCAGTTGCCTGCCACGGTGACGGCGGCGGCACTCCCATTGTAGGTCACGCTGACGCTATTGTCGGCCACGTCCGAATGGTCCACATACATGCGGGTCACTTCCTTCAGTTGGAAGGTCTTGCCCAGGATCGTGAGTTTGGATCCGTCTGCATAGTCCATGCTCCCAGCCTGAGACGCTGGAATCTTGTAGGTCACTTCGCCGACGACCACGTTCAGCGTCTGAGCCGCCGTGCCAAGAGAAACCACGAGCGAGGCTCCGATAAGTAGTGCTTTCTTCATCGTTTCGCCAGTTTAAAGTTCTTGTTTCCTTGTTTTGCCACATACACGCCTTTGGGCAGCGACTCGCGCGCAACGTCGAGCGAGGGATAGCACCCGACGAGGCGTCCGGAGAGGTCGTGGATGCTGACAGACTGTACTTTGCCAGCCTCCACATCATTGATGGAAACCACTGCCGCGTCGGAGAAATACATCTTCGTGAGGGTCGAAAGGTCGAAGGCCTCGCCGTCCGCTCCGCTTCTCACGACGAGCTTCCCGTCGCTTACCGTCATCTCCAAGTCCTCTACAGCGATACTTCGTGGCCCAGTGTTGGTCACGAATACCAGATAGTTGTAGTCGTTGCTCCAGCCATTGAGCGCTGTCAGCATCAACCCGAATACAATCAAAATGGATCTTTTCATAACTGATAAATTAAATGATTGCTTAATCCTATATATAATAGGTATAACGTAAAAACTAGTTACAAAGTTACGATATTTTTCCATTATATCTGTCTTGGAATGTATATTATTCAATGAGCGCCTGTCTTTGGAGGATAAATATCGTTATTTGCTCAACAAACTCCAAGTGGCTTTCCAGACCATTTTTCTGATACTCTCCGCGCCAACCGCTTTTCTTCCCCAGCAGCTTCGTGTCTGCCATAAATGCGGTAGGACTATGGGGAAAAGGTCCTGCTTCTGCCAAGTTGTCAGCCGCGAGACCCCTGCTTGTCAAATGGCACAATAGTTGTTTTGAGATAGGCGGACAACAAAGTCCAAGCAACATTAAAGTAGAACAAAAATAAAAAAGAAATATTATGGGAAAGATTATTGGTATCGACTTAGGTACAACTAACAGCTGCGTAGCAGTGTTCGAGGGCAATGAGCCCGTGGTGATCACCAACAGCGAGGGCAAGCGCACGACTCCGTCCGTGGTAGGCTTCGTAGAAGGTGGCGAGCGCAAGGTGGGCGATCCTGCCAAGCGTCAGGCTATCACCAACCCGAAGAAGACCGTTTACAGTATCAAGCGTTTCATGGGTGAAACCTATGACCAGAGCCGCAAGGAGGCTGAGCGCGTTCCGTTTACGGTGGTCAACGAGGGTGGCTATCCTCGCGTGCAGATTGACGATCGCAAATATACGCCGCAGGAGATTTCTGCCATGGTGCTTCAGAAGATGAAGAAGACCGCCGAGGACTACCTTGGTCAAGAGGTGACGGATGCCGTCATCACCGTGCCGGCCTACTTCAGCGACTCTCAGCGTCAGGCCACGAAGGAGGCAGGTGCCATCGCAGGCCTCAATGTCCGCCGTATTGTCAACGAGCCGACAGCAGCCGCCTTGGCCTATGGTGTCGATAAGTCCAACAAGGACATGAAGATTGCCGTCTTCGACCTCGGTGGTGGTACTTTTGATATCTCCATCCTGGAGTTTGGCGGTGGTGTCTTTGAGGTGCTTTCTACCAATGGTGATACCCATCTTGGTGGTGATGACTTCGACCAGGTGATCATCGACTGGCTCGTCAACGGCTTCAAGGCCGACGAGGGTATCGATCTCTCCAAAGACCCGATGGCCATGCAGCGCCTGAAGGAGGCTGCCGAGAAGGCTAAGATCGAGCTTTCAAGCACGACTTCGACCGAGATCAACCTCCCGTACATCACGGCCGAGGGTGGTGTGCCGAAGCACTTGGTGAAGAGCCTCACGCGCTCACAGTTTGAGCAGTTGGCCCACGAACTGATTCAGAACTGCTTGTTTCCCTGCCAGAACGCCATCCGCGACGCCAAGCTCTCTACGTCCGACATCGACGAGGTGATTCTCGTAGGTGGTTCCAGCCGTATCCCCGCCGTCCAGACTTTGGTGAAGAACTACTTCGGCAAGGAGCCTTCCAAGGGTGTCAACCCTGACGAGGTGGTTGCTGTCGGTGCAGCTATCCAGGGTGCTATCCTCAACAAGGAGAGTGGTGTGGGCGATATCGTCTTGCTCGACGTCACCCCGCTGACCCTCGGTATCGAGACGATGGGTGGTGTGATGACGAAGCTCATCGAGGCCAACACAACCATTCCGTGCAAGAAGAGCGAGGTCTTCTCTACGGCTGCCGACAACCAGACGGAGGTGACCATCCACGTCCTGCAGGGTGAGCGTCCGATGGCGGCTCAGAACAAGAGCATCGGCCAGTTCAACCTCACCGGCATTGCCCCGGCTCGCCGTGGTGTGCCTCAGATCGAGGTGACGTTTGATATCGACGCCAACGGTATCCTCAACGTCTCTGCCAAGGACAAGGCTACGGGCAAGGAGCAGAGCATCCGCATCGAGGCTTCAAGCGGTCTGAGCGATGATGAGATCAAGCGCATGAAGGCTGAGGCTGAGCAGAACGCCGAGAACGACAAGAAGGAGCGTGAGCGCATCGACAAGCTCAACCAGGCCGACTCGATGATTTTCACTACCGAGAACTTCCTCAAGGACAACGGCGAAAAGATCCCGGCCGATCAGAAACCGGCTATCGAGGAGGCTCTCAGCAAGTTGAAGGACGCCCACAAGAGTGGTGATGTAGCCGCTATCGACACGGCCATCAACAACCTCAACACCATCATGCAGGCTGCCTCTCAGCAGATGTATCAGCAGGCTGGTCCTCAGCAGGCTGGCCCTCAGCCGGGTGCAGGTCAGCAGGCAGGCCAGCAAGGCGGTCAGAATACTGACGACAACATCCAGGATGCCGACTTTGAGGAAGTGAAATAAGCACATAGAGAAATAAGAATACAATATCAAATGGAAAGCG
>ENA-OPSR01000325-OPSR01000325.1-human-gut-metagenome-genome-assembly--contig:-NODE-325-length-21182-cov-6.148010_pt1 | contig 21182 bp, 20 predicted proteins | sample MGYA00241459_ERZ501910 | MGnify/ENA primary metagenome ERZ501910 (study PRJEB25962, sample SAMEA2042504) | human gut metagenome | biome: human gut; feature: human-associated habitat; material: faeces...
AGAGGAGTTTATCTCCAACTGTTTATTTTAGAGAAGGAGATAAATTTACTTATGAGTGAGTCAGTTTTAAATTTTCTTGAAGAAAAGAATCTTCCTGAAGTCACAAAAAAGAAACATACATATTTGATGATGGATGGACACGACCAAGAAGATATTTACGTATTAAAAGATGGTGTTGTGAAAGTGAGTATTGTTTTATGTGATGGGCGTGAATTCAATATCACTTATTTAAAAGGTTTGGATATGATTTCTTTGTCGAAAGATGAAATCAATAAAATGACTACGGCATCATTTCATGCTCGTATCGAAAGTGATACGGCAACTTTCTATCGAATCAACAGAAAACTGTTTGAACAATATGTGAAAGAAAATGAAGAATTACAGGTATATATAGATTCGTATTATCGTAAAAAGATGATCGAAGCTATTTATCGCCAGCAACTCATGACAATGAATGGGAAAAATGGAGCTGTGTGTGCATTTATCTATCATTTGATTCCATTATTTGGTAGACAAGTTAAAAAAGGTGTATTTATTGATCTGCAAATCACGAACGATGATATTGCCGATTTCTGTGGGGTATCCACAAGAAACAGTGTCAATCGTATCTTGCGTGGGTTAAGAGAAGAAAACGTTATTACGATGGTATATCATAAAATCTTAATTTTAGATGTAGATTATTTAAAGCGCTATGTACAGTAAAAGGAGCTAATTGTTAGCTCCTTTTGTTGTTTAATAATGTCATGTACATCAACAATTGTTTTCTTGATTTTACACCAAGCTTACTATAAATATTACGATTGTGATACTTTAATGTATTGTCTGTAATATTTAATGTTTCTAGAATATCCTTACTTGAATATCCTTTCACATAGAGATTTAAGATCTCTTTTTCTTTGCGTGTCAGTGTCGCAAGACATTCAAGGAAACGTTTATATTCTTCTTCATCTACATCGGCTTCACGTTTTTTTGCCAGACGCTCAACTTCCACCCTTGCCTTATCATATTCTCTTTGAATGAGTTCATGTTCATTTTCAATCTGTTGCAGCTTCTTGCGATTTTCCTGCATTTCTAGCTCAAGCGTCAACATTTTATTCTCAACTTCATAGTCTTTTGAAGATAAGAAATCCAAAAGATCATCAATTTCTTGTACATCATAGCGCATACTGTTTTTATTGTCTTTACGCAGCTGTTCTAATCCTTTTAGAATTGGGGACAGGTATCTTTGACTGAAGAAGGAACATCCTAAAAATACAAATAATAATAGGACAATGGTAAAGAAGAATAATTCAATATTACTTTTTACGATGGCTCGATTGTAGTCAGAATCCAAAATCATAACATATGTTGAATAGGTTTGATTCTTAGAAATTTTGACAGTATTCTTAACCCCAATATAATTACGATTTTTACTTATGATTCTCAATAAGTTGTTGCCAATAGGCTTAATGGAAAGGTCTCCATTTGGCATATAATAGAATCCGTTTTGGCTTCCCGTACTAAAGCCTTCATTTGTGATGATTGAATCGGAGTCTGGCACTAAAAGACACGTTAAATGGTTGAGAGTTGAGGGCTGGGGATGTGCAAATTTAAACCAGCTTTGTGAAATTTCAAAACCACAAAGACCATAGAAGGTACCATCCTTTCCAACTAAAGGAACACGTAATAGGGCGATTCTTTCACCTGTGTATGGCAATTGAATAATATTTGATAGGGAATAATCAAAGTTCCCTTTTTTTAATTCTTCATAATCGGGTACAAGTGTAATATCAAATTCCTGTCTCCATTTACGATGTGGCATGATGCCATGTTTTTTGCCGATATTGGCAATTCCACGATATAAAATCAAGTCTTCCTTTGAATAGGACATTGTCGTTTTTTGAAGATACACACCACTTCGTTGTGTCTGCGCATTATCCAAAGTGGAATTGATTGTCGTATCTAGTTGTACATAAGCTCCTGAACAATTAGATCGTTCAAGATATTGTCCTAAAGGCTGAATCATATCGTTTTCTAAAGAATAGATGGCATTGGGATTGTCCTGCAGCTGTTGAAAGGTTAATCCTTGATTCGCTAGGGTTGTTTCTAATATAGCTTCCATATTATCAGCCAGTGCGATATTCATAGAGGCCAAGTCATCCCAATAATTTTCCATATTCTTTGTGAAGTATTCACTTTGAATGGATAGTTTTTTATGAAAATCTTGTTCGGTCGTTCCAAGTCTTCCAAATAGGAAGAGTCCCATTAATAAAGTAATACTGATGGTAGTCACTAGAAAGAACATATATACGAAAAGCTTTCGTTTCATGGATCTTTCTTTTGATTTAAAACTTAATTGCATAGGCTAACCTCAAGAAAGACTTTTTAAAATATTCATTGCTTCATCTACAATTTCATCAATATCTTCACCGGCATTAGCTCGTGCTTGCCATTCTTGTTGGTGGCTTCTTACTTGATCATAAAATGCATAGGCCTTTCTAGAAATCGCATTTGGAACCTCTCTAGAAATAACGGTATAGTCGGATTTCATTTCGGTGAGTGTATTGTATAAAGATTGTGTTTCTTCATCTTTAAACTTTTCATTTTTTAAGTTTTTAAATGCTTTTTTTGTGACTGGCATGTAACCTGCTTGGGTCACAAAGTCCATGTTTCGTTTTGGTTCCACAAGCCAATGTGCAAAGACACTAGCGGCTTCTTGTTTTTGTTCTGTAGTCTTATAGGCACATAATCCAACACCAGCTTGTGTCATGAGGGCATGGTCTTTATCGGCTTTTGGATAAGGCAGGGCAATCGCATTTAATGGTTCCGTTGTATTATCTGGATATGTAACGATGTCATTTAAATAGAGATAGGCTGCACTGCTGGATACACCAATGAGTGTTTCTCCGGTTGTAAGTTCTGTGCTTGAATAAAAGTCAGAAGCAGAAATATGGCCTTTGATCAATGGTTCTAGAAAGGTTCTAAAGGCTTCTTTAAAAGCAGGATCCTCCGTATTGTACCAGCCATTCTCTGTAAACATATTCTTTGTTCCTAATGCGATCGCATAAGATTCAATGGAATTTAATAGATAATCAAAGCATAATAACGGCTTTCCATTTGACCATTCATAATATTTTTCGGCTACATCAAACGTTTGATTCCAAGTGTCAAAATCATTTAATGAAACAGCGGTATCGTTAGAAAACTTTTCAAATTGTGTACCATTCATAAATAAAACGATTGTTGATTTTGATAATGGAAGATCCACAAGCTTATCCTCTAGCATTCCAGCATCTAAAAACTCATCAACAAAATTTGAAATTTCCTTCTCTGTAAATACATCATTCCATACAACACTCTTATCTAAGCCTACCTGTTTTGCATTATGAATATGTCCTGTATAAAGATCTGGCATTGGATCTGCACCTGGTTCTTTAGATAAACTTTCTTCAAGCTCAGAACCAATTTTACTCGCATTGGTTATTTTTGTGACATTAATTATAATGCCCTTGTCCTTGCCTTCTGTTTCATTGAATTCAGCAATCAATTGATTCATTGGAGAATTGGCTTGTTCTCCATAAACATGCCACATTGTCAGGGTCACGGGGTTATCTTTATCGAGTAAAGATTTTGATGAACACCCATATAGATTGCATAGGCCTAGACCAAATACTAATAAATATTTTATAACTTTTTTCATGATTTTCCCCTTTATTTACCGCAGTTCCCACCCTTTTTAAGTTTTGGGGTGGGGTAAATTTTATAATACTTTCTATAATGAAAATGTAAGTTGATTACATAAGTTTTGAAAGTGCTTTCTAAATACAATATAGCACAAGTAAACAAGTCAATCAAATGAAGAAAGGAGGGAAATGAAATGGGGTTGTTTTCTAAAAAGGAATGTGATGTGTGTAAAAAGAAGATGGCATTGATGGAAGGTTATAAATGTGCGGATGGTACGATCTGTAATGACTGTAAGAAAAAAATGTCACCATTATTTACAGACTACAAAAACACAACAATAACACAGATCAAAGGGCAGCTAACATATCGTGAAGAAAACGCACAAAGAGTCAAAGCGTTTGTGGCAGCTGAAACGTTTGGTGAGTATCCAAAGGTAATGGTTGATCGAAAGCACAACTGGTTTGTCGTGACAAAGGCAACAAAGCTTAGTGATGAAAATCCAGATGTGTTTGACTTAAGTGACATTCAAAATGTTTTGGTAGAAATTGAAGAGAATAAGCGAGAACTTCATTTCACAAATAAGAAAGGGAAGACATGTTCCTATAAACCAGCAAGATACGAATTTACGTACCAATTCAAGGTAAATATTCAAATGAATCATCCATTCATCAAAATGATTTCTTTGAAGATTACCAAAGAGGATGTCAAGATCATTTCAGAAATGCAGGATAAAGAAGTAATGGTACAGTCAAACGAAAAGTATCAGGAATCTTTACAGGTGGCAAACGCATTAAAGGATGCGCTTGAATCATAATAATGCACAGAAAAGGAGGAATCATATATGGCAAATACATGTGCAATTTGTGGTGCTACAATTAATGTTTTACAATCACAGAAATTAATGGATGGAAATTATATTTGTACAAAGGGTTGTCGTGCAAAGGGATTAAAATATTACGACTATGTTCATTCAGATCTAGATAATGTCAAGGATCATATTCATCAAACTGAGGTGGGTACAAAGATTTGGCAAGATTTAATGGAACCTTTGAAAAAAACGCGTGATAAAAATCAAAAGATGCAGTCTTTCCACCCTATTTATATTGCACCAAGTCTAGGCTTGATTGCGGTTATTGAAGCTCGTGGAGGTTTGTTTAATACAAAAATATATGCGTGTGTATATCGTCTAGAAAATCTTCAGATTTATAAAACTGAAAATATGCCAGCTAGAACGAGTGGTTCGGATAAAGATAAAAAGTGTGTTCACTTAGGCTTTGTACATACAAAAGGTTTAAATGATGTCTATATTCCATTTGATGATGAAACAAGATGTCATCAATGTGTAGATTATCTAAATAAATTGTTTGGCTTAGATGATTCATTTAGAAGTGGCATTAAAAAGTCTGTAACTCAATTTAAGGCAACAAAGAGTATGTGGGATTTAGCGAAAGCTAAAAAGAATGGAGAAAATTTAGAAGAAAAAGCGAAAGCGACAGTGGATGCGTTTGGGGCAACGATCATTGGAGATCGTACGCAATTTAAAGATGCAGCCGATCAAGCTCTTGCAAACTATGATCTGGACTAAATTTTGTTCGGTCTTGTTTCTTAGTTTGAATCTAATGTTTACAGGTTGTAAATCACAACCTAATGAAGAGGTATATATTTCAGATTTCTACAATATTCATGAAGAATATAAGGATGCATGGGGAAATGTTGGTAAGTACGACATTTCCTTACCTTATATTCATTGTGATTCAAAGAGCGCAAAGAAATTGAATCAGACAATCAAAAATGAATACAAGGATTTGATAGATTCTTTAGATGAGGCAAAAGAAGAAGGGTATACGTTGCCGTACACAAAGGTTAGTTATGATGTGTATACACATTCAAATCTATTGAGTTTAGTTATTAAGGAAGAAGTAGAGACGGAATATCCTAGGTATAAGGTGTATCATTTTGATTCTAAAACGAAGAAGCGTGTTTCGAATAAAAAGTTGTATAAGAAATATAAAATCAGTCAAAAAGATATGAAGGTATGGGCTGCACAGGCTTTTGATCAGGAATATGCCAATGAATATTATGACAATGTAAAGGAATTAAGAGCTCAAACAATTGGTTTGTTGCCTTCAAATCTGGATGTGTTTTACCACAAAGGAAAATTGAATGTATTGATTCCTGTCGCCACAAATTTTGGTTCTGGAACAAAGATGGTTTTGTATAGGCCAAGTCGCAAGAAGTCTTATAAGATAGAAGATTCTTCCACGTTTGACCAGATGACTATGACATTAAAGGATAATAAACTATCGCTTTACTATAGTGGAACGGATAAAACGTATAAGGTGCATGGTTGTTTTAATGAGTATAAACAAGTTCATGTGTATGAAATAGGTCCTGGTGTCACTTATGGTTTTGCGCTAACGACAAATGGTTTGGTGGAAGTGATTGCGATTGAGGATGGTTTGCCGATTGAGCGTGTTTGTAGTCAAGGACCATTATATGGGTTAGATAAAGTAAAAAGCCTTCGTAGTGGGCAGGCACTGACAGAAAAGGATCAGTTGATTGATTTATTTGATGCATTGAGAAATCAGCCGTTTAAAAATCTTGAGGGTACGTATACAAATGAGAGTGTAACACTTCAAATCGATGAGAATGGTTTGTATGCAATGCAGGATCAAGAGAATTCGCATTCTGGCCTATTGTTTAGTGTAGGTATGGAAGAAGATGGATTTGTGTATGGATATGATGACTATAATCAACAAGTCTTATCGTATTGTAAAGTAATGCCGTTATATGAAAAATTAGAGATCAAAAATTTGTTTGATCATGACAAATTAGAATTGGAGTATCAATATGAATAATAAAAAATTGTTTGCGAGTGCACTAGCACTAAGTATGTTTTTTGGATTAACAGCTTGTTCAAGTGAAAAGCCAGAAGATACAAAGGTTGTAGAAAAGAAGGAAGAGAAAAAAGAAGAGAAGAAGGAAGAAAAGAAAGAAGAAAAGAAAGAAGAAAGTACGGATGCTGTATTAGTAAGAGAAATTTCGAGTAAGACATATACAGTCACAATTCCTGAGCTTACTTCATTCTATACACCAAGTAGAGATGGTTTAGAAGTTAAAACAGAAGTAAATGAACAACAAATCTCATATACGCTTGAAGATGAATTTGGTGATTTTAAAATGGCTATTTATGTAAACCCAATCAGTGCTGAGAGTGCAGAAGCCTATGCGAATCGTATTAATGAAGGATTCAAGGATGATGAATCGAAACAATATAAGCCTAGCACGGTGGGTGATTTCAATGGTTTTAGAAAAGTGACTACAAGTGAAAATCCTAGCTTCAAATGTAAAGATAACTTGTTGTTGGATTTTGAAAGTGTGGATGGTTCTGCTGTAGTGATGTCTGTAACTGTAGAACAATTCTATGATACAGATACAACGGATATGGAAGTAGCGATGAAAGCTATTTTGGACAATATGAAAGTTGAGGTTAAGTAGTTATGAACGCAAACTTTGTGAAGAGTTTATTAGTAATCGGAATGGGCTTGAGTTTAGCTGCTTGTTCATCGAATGATCCAGAGCCTAAAAAGGAAGATACAAAGGTTGTCGAAGCTAAAAAGGAAGAAAAGAAAGAGGAAAAGAAGGAAGAGAAAACAACGGATTTTGTGGTGAGCAAAAACTACAACAAGAAGTATGAGATCATCATCACAATGCCTCAAGATTTCACAACGATTTATACGCCAGCAGATGGTGTAGAGGTGACAGGAGAGATTGTCAATGATTCCTTTATTCGCTATAGCTTTGAAAATAAAGAAGCCGATACGAAAAAGATTGCGGCAGTTGAAGCAAATGCAGATGCGACAGCGGATGAAGTGGCTGAAACCTTCAATAAAGGTGAGGAAGATGAGAGTAAGCTTTATAAGCCTTATCAGGTTGGAAACTATACAGGTGTAAATAAGATTTCGGATTATTCTTATGATGATTATGTAACGTACAATATGTATTTCAATTTGGATCGAGATGGTTTTAAAGGAACAATTAAGGTTGTTGTTGAAAAGCTAAAAGCGGAAGCGGATGATTCGGATACAGAAGCAATTATCACAGCAATTTTAGATCATGTAAAAGTTGAAAAGAAGAAATGTGAGTAAGCCTATGAATTATAAGCTAGCTAAGATCTTGCTTGCGCTAGGTATAGGGTTAAGTCTAGTTTCTTGTGCAAAAAAGCCAGAAGAACCAAGGTCTTCACAAGTGAAAAAAGAAGAGAAGGTAAAGATTGGCGAAATGACTGGAGTCGCACAAATGAATGGCTATTTCATTAAGATGACAATGCCAGATTTATTGTCGGTTTATACACCGAAACAAGAAGGCTTAGATATATCGGGTAAGCTAGAGGGTGATCGTATCCTTAAATATGATTTACATTCGGATGATCGTACGTATATCACGCGAATTTCAATTGACTGTGATTATCGTAAGGCGGCCAAGGAAACGGCGGATGTCTTGAATGCAGGTTTTGAAGATGAAGCAGATCAATATAAGGCATTTACAATTGGTAAGTATTCGGGTTATAAGAAAACGACGGTATATGATTCGTCTGATAAAACCTATTCTAAGATGTTGATCGATTATCCGGTTGGTGAAGATAATGTTGTCTTACAAATTTATGTAGAACAAGAAAAAGCCAATGATTTGGATGAGGTAACACTTGCTGTATTGGATAATATCGTTGTTGAAATTTGTATGGAAGAGTAGGTGATAAGAGTGAAAAGGAATAAGTTATTAACTAACTTCTTGGTTTTGGGTATGGGACTAAGTTTAGTGGCTTGTTCATCAAATGAGCCAGAGACTAAGGTAGCTGAAGAAAAGAAAATAGAAGAGACTAAGGCAATCGAAGAAAAAGAAGAAAAGGCAAAAGAAGAGAAGAAGGAAGAAGAAAAGGCTAAGGCAGCTGAGGAAGAAAAAGAAAAGGATAGTACGATTATTAGTTATGCGAATAAAAAGGTCAGAGTTACTTTACCTAAAGATTTGACTTCTTTCCATACGCCTGCTAGAGAAATTTCTAGATATAGCTATATGGAAGAATCGAATGTTCTTGGTTATTCATTGTATGCGAAAGATCGTACGTTTATCATTCATTTCTCAATTGGAACGGATGGCTGGGATTCAGCAGAGGCTGCCAGCATTTCTCACAACAAGGTTTGTAAGGATGAAACAAAAATGTATGAGCCATGTACTGTGGGTGAATATTCTGGATATAAGTATGTGGTGACAAGTGATAAATCGATTGAATATCATTATGTGCTTGATTATCCAGTGGATGGTCAAGATGTCGTACTAACCATTCGTGAAGAATTACGTGATGATGACGATACTTCCTTGTTAGAGCCATTGTTGCTGGATGTGGTACATAATTTAAAGATTGAATTAATAGGAGAATAATATGAATGGGAATAAGTTATTAACCGGCTTCTTAGTTTTGGGTATGGGACTGAGTTTAGTGGCTTGTTCAAGTGATAAACCCGAGCCTAAAAAAGAAGAGGCTAAGGTAGCAGAAAAGAAGAAAGAAAAGAAAAAAGAAGAGAAGCAAATCGATACGCAGGATCGAACGGCTAAATTGAGTGTTCCCGAAGATCTGTCTCCTTATTTTACTTCATCTAGAGAGGGTGTAGGTAAAATGGAGAGTATGTTAAAGGATAATGGTTCGATTGTCTATAAGTGTTTAAATGAAGAGAATAAGTATGAGTTGAATGCTGAAATTAAATTGTTGTCGTCTAGCTCTGCTGAAAAGAGTGCGGATCTACAGAATTCAATGTATGGTGAAAATGACGAGGATAAAAAGTATAAGCCTTGTACGTTTGAGGGTTTTGATGCGTATAGTCACACTATCAATCTGGGGACGGTTGAAAATACTAGACTTCACTATTATATAGATTATCCAGTCGAGGATATCAATAAGGTCGTTTCTATTGAAATCAACCAGAAGAATGATAAGGAAAAGGATACTTCTGATTTAGAACCTTTTGCGAAGGCTATCATTAAGAATATGAAGCTAGAAAAAGTGAAGGAAGAAAAGAAAGAGGAAGTAAAACAGGATGTTAAAGAAGAAAAGGTGGATGAAAACAGCAAGGAAATTGTTGGCGAATCGTCTCATGCAAAATTAATATTACCGAGAGATTTGACTTCGTTCTATACGCCAAGTATGGAGTATGACACGATCAAGGGAAATCAGGATAAGGGAAACATTGGTTATACATTAAGTCGAAAAGATCCAGATCGTTCAATATACGTAAACATATGTACGGATTCAAGTGATACGCTTGAAGAGGCTATCGTTTTCCATAATGAGCATTTAAGTAAAGGAGAAGAGCCATTCACAGAGTATACATTGGGTGAATATTCGGGTTATCGTGCTACAAGGTATACGAATTATTGGAATAGTGCCAATGATACAACGTATACGTATAAGTTAAGTTATCCAGTAGGCGATAAAAATGTGATCTTGTCATGTTCTGTAACACTTCGTGATAATTCGGATGACACGACAGGATTAGAAGATATATTATTGGCGGCTTTGCAGCAATTGAAGGTAGAAATTAAATAATAATAGGAGAACATAATATGAAAAATAATAAGTTATTAACAAGTCTGTTTGTGCTTGGTATGGGTTTGAGTCTAGTTGCGTGTGGTGCAAGTGATGGTGGTACGACTACAAAGACGGATGGTACAAAAACGGTAGAGAAGAAAGAGGAGCAGAAGTTTGCGGATCGAAAAGAGTATGAATCGGAGGGTCTAGCTTGTAATTTTAAATTGCCAAACTTGGATTCTTTCTATTTGGTGAAGGGTTTAGAAAAGCCTGTTTACAATACGGAATTATCACTTGGAAGCATAAAATATGAAGTTCGTGATGATTATCTTCCGGTTCTTTTAGTATATGTAGGAGACGATGCATTCGCAGAATGGAGTGATGGATATACTATTGAAGAGCTTGCGACAAAAGATTTGAATGGGGAAGCTGAATATACAGAGACAAAAGTCGGTGGCTATAGAGCTTTAGTTGCAGATTTATCGGATGAGGATAATTTAAAGAAAGAATACTATATTGAACATCCAGATCTTCCAAATGGAATCGTTTGTATTGAAGTCTGTGAATATGATGATAAAGATATTTCCGATGAACTTGCAGAAGCGATTATTAAAGAGTTCAAAGTTGTTGAGCTTTTAGATGTTGAATAATTCTACTTTATGTCGAATCCAAATGATGGATATGCCAAAAGAAAAGAGATGAATGTGCAGGGATTGGCTTGTACATTCACTCTTTCGAATATTGATGCTTATTTTCTTGTAGAGGATGAGCGGGTTTCGTATAAAAGTAAAGTGGTTGCGTCTGGTATGATGTATCGCATTTTTGGTCAGAATACGGATATTTTAGTGTTTGTGGATACTATTCCTTATATTCGAAACAATGCGATGTCTTATGATGAAGTGGTTCGTGTTGAGTTTGAAAATCTAGATTATAAAGATTTAGAGATACTTGCTTATAAGACATGTATATATGAGGAAGAGGATGGTAATTATATAAAACGTACATATCTTGTGGACTATCCAGATATATCAAGTGGTGTATTGAGAATCGAAATTCTGAGTAAATCGAATGAATTTGATTCTTTAGTAAGAGCGATTGTAAAAGAAATACAAGTAAAAACAATAGAAGAATGGTAGGTAAATAATATGGGATTAATTCGTGCTGGTGCTGGAGCTGTTGGTTCTGTTTTTGGCGATCAATGGAAGGAGTACTTTTATTGTGATGCATTAGAGCAGGATGTATTGGTTCGTAAGGGTTCTAAAAGGACGGGTAAAAAGTCGAGTAATAAAGGAAGTGACAATATCATTTCAAATGGTAGTGTGATTGCGGTTGCGGATGGTCAATGTATGTTGATTGTGGATCAGGGTCGTGTTGTTGAGCTTTGTGCAACGCCAGGAGAATTTGTGTATGATTCTTCAAGTGAACCTTCTATCTTTGCGGGAAGCTTAGGTCAGAGTATTAAGGATTCTTTCTCAACAATGGCTAAGCGTTTCACTTTTGGTGGAGATACGGCTAAGGATCAAAGAGTGTATTATGTGAACACAAAGGAAATGGGTGAAGTTCTATATGGAACAGCAACTCCAATTCCATTTAGAGTGGTTGTGAATGAAGAGTTGGGTTTCAAATTGTCTGTAAAATTGCGTTGTAACGGTAACTTTACATATCGTGTGGCCGATCCAATCTTATTCTATACAAATGTATGTGGAAATGTGGCAGAGGATTTTGAGTCTGAAACCATTGAGGGCAAACTTAAGGGTGAATTGATGACGGCTTTGCAGCCTGCCTTGGCAAAATTGAGTGCGGATCGTGTGATGTATTATGAGATTCCAGCTCACACAATGGATGTTGCGGCAGCTTTAAATGATGAGTTGAGTGATATTTGGCGTGCTAAGCGTGGCTTGGAAGTTGTATCTTTCAATATTAACTCTTTGAGTATTCCTGAGGATCAAGAAAAGAAAATCACGGAGTGGGAAGAAAATGCGATGACGATGAATCAAACGGTTGCGGCAAGTCGTTTGGTTGGTGCCCAGGCTACAGCTATGAAGGATGCTGCAAATAATGCGTCTGGTGCAATGACTGGATTTATGGGTATGGGTATGGCCATGAATCAGGGTGGTATTAGTGCGCAAAACTTATATGCGGCGGGTGCTGCTGCTCAACCAGCTCCCGATCCAACTCCAACACCGACTCCTGCACCTACGCCTGAGGCAAAGGCAGATGGCTGGACTTGTCCAACTTGTGGACATCTAGCAAGTGGTAAATTCTGTCCGGAGTGTGGAACGCCTAAGCCTAGTGTTGAGGGTTGGGCTTGTCCGACTTGTGGTACTGTAAATAAGGGTAAATTCTGTACAGAGTGTGGTGCAAAAAAACCGGCACATGAACCGTTGTATCGTTGTGATAAGTGTGGTTGGCAACCTGAGGATCCGCATCATCCACCTAAATTCTGTCCGGAGTGTGGTGACCCATTTGATGATAATGACATAGAAAAGTAGAGGGTTTTAATTATGAGTACTTTACAAGAGTTTAAATGTCCTTGTTGTAATGGTTCCATTTCGTTTGATACAAAACTTCAGAAGATGAAGTGTCCTTATTGTGATACAGAATTTTCTTTGGAAACACTTCAGCAATATGATTCTGTAAAGATAGAGGAAGAAGATCAATTTGAGTGGGATGTGAAGCCAGGTCAAGAATGGGCTGAAAATGAAACTGATGGATTATTGACCTATGTTTGTAATTCGTGTGGTGGTGAAATTGTGGCGGATGAAAATATGGCGGCTGCATCTTGTCCGTTTTGTGGAAGTCCGATTGTCGTAAAGGAAAAATTGGGTGGTGTTTTAAAGCCGGATTTAGTGATTCCGTTTAAATTGGATAAAAAGGCGGCTAAGGAAGGTTTGAAACAGCACTATAAGGGTAAGACTTTATTGCCTAAAGAATTCAAATCAGAAAATCATATTGAAGAAATTAAAGGTGTATATGTTCCTTTCTGGTTGTTTGATGCGGATGCCGATGGTGAAGTTCGTTATAATGCGACAAAGGTTCGTATGTGGTCGGATTCAGAATATGATTATACGGGAACCAAATACTATCGTTTATATCGTAAGGGGCATGTAAGATTTGAAAACATTCCGGTGGATGGTTCGAGTAAGATGCCAGATGATATGATGGAGTCTATTGAGCCGTATGACTTAAAAGATGCGGTAGACTTCCAAACGGCCTATTTAGCTGGCTTTTTAGCTGATAAATACGATGTGGATGCCAATACAAGTATTGATCGTGCCAATACCCGAGTAAAGAAGTCTACGGAAGATGCGTTTATGACCAATTGCGGTAAGTATGACATAGTTACTTGTGAGGATAGTGCAGTTCAGATTCAAAATGGTACGGCAAAATATGCGTTGTATCCAGTGTGGATCTTAAATACGAAGTGGAAGGGTGAAAACTACAGTTTTGCGATGAATGGTCAAACGGGTAAATTTGTAGGTAATCTTCCAGAAAATAAGAGCTTAGTTTACTTATACTATGTAGTGGTTACGCTTCTAGGAAGTGTTTTAGCTTATATTGTAATATTGATTATGAGTTGGGGAAAGTAGGAGGTTGTATATGAAAAAACTTAGTATTTTATGTTCATCTCTTCTACTTGCACTTATGATGTGCTTCCCGGTTTTTGCGAGTGAAGATCTAAGATATGTAGAGGATAATGCAGACTTATTAACTGTAAGTGAACAGCAGGAATTAAATGATACTTTAACTGAAATCAGTGAAAGACAAGGTGTCGATGTTGGTGTTATCACTGCGAATGATATGGGTGATAAATCGATAGAAGACTACGCAAAGGCAAAGTATGATGAGCGTGGCTATGGTGATGATGGTGCTTTATTGGTTGTCAATATGGAAGTTCGCAAGTGGTGGATGTCTACTTATGGAAAAGGTACTACAGCTATTTCGTCAGAAGATATTAGTACGATTGGTAGTGAGTTTGCGCCTTATTTAAGTAGTAAAGAATATGCGGATGCATTTGAAACATACGCAAGACTTTGCGATGACTATATTACTAGAGCACCTAATCTTTCCGAAGAGTATGCGCAAGCTTTAAGCGGTCTTACTTCATTACAAGATGGACTAAGATTTGTGAATGATGATGCGCGTTTATTAACTGAGGATGAAAGAAAAGAGTTAAATGATACTTTAACCCAAATTAGTAAGCGTCAAGGTTTAGATGTTGCGATATTGACTACAAAAGATACGGGTGGTAAAGCACTTCTTGATTATGCGATGACGATGTATGAAGCGCTTGAGTATGGTCAGGGTAAAAATAAAGATGGAATTCTTTTAGTGGTCAACATGGAAACACGTAAGTTCTGGATGGCTACTCATGGTTATGGTATTACAGCATTTACGGATGCCGGAATTAGTTATATTAGTGAAAAGCTAGGTCCTTCTTTTAAGAAAGAGAAGTACATGAAGGCTTTTACAACGTTTGGTAGTCTTTGCGAAAAGTTTGTAGAAAAGGCACATAATGGTAAGCCTTATGATGTTGGAAATATGCCGTTTAAATGGCTTCCATGGTACTGCGTTCCAATAAGTCTTCTAGTAGGTTTTGTGTGTGCAGTCTTTGTGGTTAGTAAAAAGCGTGAACAACTTCATTCTGTTAGTTTTGAAGACAAGGCACATAACTATATGAAGAAAAATACGTTGAAGATGAAAGAGTCTCATGACTACTTCTTGTATCATACAATAACTCGAAATCGAATTAAATCTGACGATGATGATAGTTCGAGCGGAGGAAGTAGCACATTCACTAGTAGTAGTGGTGACACGTATGGTGGTGGTGGCGGTAGCTTCTAATGCCGCAAAATGCAGGATCAAACCCCTGCATTTTCCACTTTTAATAATATAGGGAATACGGCTTATTCAGACAATATGAATCAATGGTTGAGTTTACTATTGATGAGTGGATTTGTGTTGGCTTTGGGTATGAAGAAAAGATTAAATAAGATCAAGGCTCTTTTTAAGGAGGGAGCCTTATCTCTTAAAATCAGTATAATTGAAGTCTTATAGTGATTTTAAGGGGTATGTTTTGTCTACCTTAAATAATTAAAGGAGAGAGGAGGTTTGAAGATGTTTCTGTTACCTATTCGGGAATAATAAGTAAATGGGTGATATGAAAAATAGAATAGGAGATGATAATCTATGAAAAAGTGTTGGACGAGTGTCGGGCTGAGTCTTTGTAGGATTTTATCTTTAACTCCGATTACGGCAATTTATGTAGATGAAGTGGATACTCAGAATGATTTGATTGAACAAGAGGTGTTTACTGTATGAGTAAAAAAAGAGTGATCGCTTTGGTCATTTCAATCGTTGTGGTTATATTCGATATATATACAGTAAGTCTTGGCAGTCAGGGACCTGGAGATGTGGAAGCTGTTTCGGGTGAGCTGACAATGATTAAAGGAGCATGCGATGAAGACTTTGATATTTATGTTGACAGTCCTGTTCTAATAAGAAAAGTTGAAATGTACCAGTATGTTGAGGACAAAGATAAAGAAGATGTCGTTACAACTGATTTTTCGGATAAGCATGAGCCAATGCAGAAAACCGATGAAGGCACGCTTACAAATCCAGATTTTCCAGATGATGTGAAATCCGAAATTTTCTACGGTAAGGTGCAAATCGGAGATAGCGGACTGTATTTATCGGATGAGATACTGGAAAAATTTAGTTATAAGGGATATATCAATCTAGAAAACCAACCGGAAAAATTACCTGTTGGAGGACTTGCAGATGGCGGAAGCTATCTCGGCTTAGAACCTTTGGATGATTATACCTACTGCACACCGTGCGGAGAGTATTATGAGGTTGGTGATTTGCGTGTTACTTGGTATGCTGTTGATTCTGCAGCCTTGACAGGTATCTATACAGCTGTCGGCGGTGTGAAAGACGGAGTCATCGGCGATGACGAGCATCTTACAGATCTTTATGATAAGGAAATTGGCCTTGAAGAGTTTGCTGACAGTTTCAAGAGCGGTAATCAAACCTTCGGGATCGCATTGATTGTAATCGGTCTTATCCTGATTCTTATTTGTGTATTACCTTTGTTTAAAAAGAAAAAGAAGGTTACCGCGTAAGTAAAATCAGAAAAAAAGGAAGATTGGGAAAATTAGCGGCTATGGATAACCTAGAGGATATGACCGATGATGAAGCAATTGAAAGGCTTGAAGCGATGGACAAAGATAAATAACGTTTATTTTGCGAAAGTACGAAATGTTGAAAGGAGAAAGCTATGAGAAAATTTATTGTTGATACAGATACAGCCTCTGATGATGCTGCGGCGCTTATGATTGCTGCATTGAGTAAAGAGATTGAACTCCTTGGTGTGACGATTGTGGCTGGAAATGTAGGTCTTAGGCAGGCTGCAGATAATGCTCTGATGACTCTTGAGGTATGTGGAAGTGAAGCTCCGGTCTATCTGGGTGCGAAGCGTCCGCTGTTCCGTGAAAGACACGACACGATCAGTGTTCACGGAAAAGATGGCATGGGTGACTGTGATATCATCCATCCGAAACGCTCACCAGAAGTTAAACGTGCTGTGGAATTTATTCTGGAGCAGGTGGAACATTATCCGAATGAAGTGGAGCTCATTGCGCTGGGACCTGCTACAAATATCGCGCTGGCGATTCTGACCGATCGTGAGATCATGTCTAAGGTGAAACACATCTGGTCCATGGGCACACCGGGATTTGGCTTCGGAAATGCAACACCGGTTTCAGAATTTAATGTATTTATTGATGCAGAAGCCTATGCTTTGATGCTGGATCTTGGTATTCCGGTGACGATTGCCGGATTTGATCTCTGCACTGGCGATATCGGTCTGGATCGTTATGAACTGTCCTATCTGGCACATGGCTCCAAACCGGCACAGTTCCTGGAGCGGGCAACCTCCAAGCTGCTTAAGTTCAACCTGGATACCAGAGGAGTACATCTGGTGGATCTTCCAGATGCAATTGCCATGGCGGCTGCAGTATGGCCGGAATTTGTTCAGGACAAAGTGGCATGTCATTGCTACTGCTGTACCGAGCCGGGGCACGCCTATGGTCAGGTGATCTTCTATCAGAAAGGGCGTACCTATGAGGCGATGCCGGAGATCAGCCGGTTTAATGCACAGGTCATTAAAAAAGTAGATGAGAAGCTGTTCACAGAGCGTTTTATGGATCTGCTGATGATAGAAGGAGGAAAAGAAGCATGAAAAATCTGAAAAAGCTGACGATTCTTCATTCTAACGATATGCATGGAGATTTCCTAGCGGAGAAAGTAGATGACAAGCTGACGGGTGGTGTGTCCATGCTGTCAGGGTATGTAAATCAGGTGCGTCACGAAGAAGAAAATGTGTTATATGCAATTTCCGGAGATATGTTCCGGGGTTCTGTTATTGATAGTGAGTATCGAGGCATTTCCACAATTGAAATCATGAATCTGCTATCTCCGGACGTGGTGACGCTGGGCAACCATGAGGTGGACTATGGTGTTGCGCATCTGCTCTTTATTGAGAAGTGTGCCAGGTTTCCGATTATCAATGCCAATATGTATCTGACGAACAATCAGGTCCGTCTGTTCCGTTCCCACATTATCAAGGAAGTTGACGGAATGAAAGTATTGTTTATCGGAATACTGACAAAAGAAGTATTGAGTCAGACCAAACAGGATACACTGCTCGGTTCTCTGCTGGATGTACATGAAGCAGCGGACGAAGTCGAAAAAATATGTAATGCTTACCAGACAGAGGACATTGACTTTACGGTACTTCTGACTCACATCGGTTTTGAAGCGGATAAGAAACTGGCTGCATTGCTGGATCCGAATTGGGGAGTGGATATTATTATTGGCGGACACAGCCATACGTTGCTGGAAAAGCCGGAAGTAGTGGCTGGCATTCCAATCGTGCAGGCAGCCATGGGAACCGATCAGGTCGGACGATTTGATATTATGGTGGATACGGATAATAATTGCATCGACAGCTATACCTGGAATCTGATCCCAATTGACGAGGATCACTGTCCGAGAGATATTGAACTGGAAAAGGTGATTCAGAAATACAAGGATCAGACCGATTCTAAATATTGCCGTGTTGTGACACGATTTGCAGACCGTTATACGCATCCGGCACGAAATCAGGAGACGCTGCTGGGTAAGCTGCTTGCCGATGCGTTTAAGGATGTGCTAGGTGTGGATATCATGTTTTTGGGTTCTGGAAGTATTCGAGATGAGGAACTTGGACCAATCGTACAGTATCGGGATCTTTTGCAGGTATTCCCATATAATGATGAGATCTATCGAATCTGCGTGACCGGAGAACAACTACGAAGAATGGTGAAACGTATTCTTCGGAACGAAGGAGATCATGCGGAATATTATCAGTTTTCCAGAGGCTTCCGGATTGAATTTAATCAGAAAGAACAAGAACTGATCAGTTTGTCTTTCAATGGATATGAGGTTCGGGATAATGATCAGTACAAGTTGGGGCTGCAAAGTTTCCACCTGAAAAATATACAGGATTTCCTGGATGTGAGTCTGGAAGAAGTTACTGCGATCAAACGTCCGAAAATCATTTCTACAAAATCTACAGATGTACTGGAAGAGTACTTCAGTCAGTATGAACTGATTCGTGTTTCGAATGAACAGAGATTGATTCTGCGGTAAAATGTCTGCACGAAAGTACGATGTGGAACGCATAAGGGAACAGATATAATATTAATATAAATTGAAAGATTAACGAAAGTAGCGTAGGAAGTTGAAGAAGATTGCAATCAGAATACAGAACAGTCTTCAAGCCGAAGGAGTTCTATCAGCGCTGAAGAAGAATGGCGATTTTATTCCATACAAACTGTCTACATCTAAGACGTCGGATATTATTGTGGACTGTAAGGCATTAGAGCCGGATATTGTTCTGATGGCGGTGTCATATTTACCGGAAAAAGCCATAGAAAACAGTCTTGCTATCAGCAACGCAATTCGTGATGAACATCCGAAGTGCAAAATTGTTTTCTTGCGTGATGAAAATTCATTTCCGGAGCTTGCTGAAAAGATAGTATCTGACAAGCAGGATAAAAAAATCGATACATTCTTCTACTCTTCAACTGATGGAAAGTATTTAGCAGCAGTTCTTTCTTCTCTGTAGAGCCTGAAAAAGGAATCTGGCAACGAGGTGTATCAGAGAAAGAAACAGGACTATAGGACGAAAAAAGATGCAGAAGAAGGAGAAAAATTATGGGATTATTTGGAAAGAAAAAGAAAGAGGCAGAGCAATGCCAATTTGTGGCAAGAAAATATCATTTTTTTCGGGGTTAGTAATCTCGGACGGTACCATCTGTGATGACTGTGAGAAAATGGTTAGAGCTCAGTTTGATATCGAAGAATACTGGAAAAATTACGGCTGTTGCGAATGGAACCGGACGACAAGCGATCCGCTGAAAGCCATGACAGTCGAAGAAATCAAGGAGATGATCAATGAAAAGAAAGCAGAGCAGACGCAGGTAGTGGAAGAAATTGGCGGTGACTACGCAGCAATCGCAAAGGTGGAGAAAACATTCAGCATCGCTCCGAAGGTTACGGATGTGGGACTGAAACGTGCAAAGGCTTTGAAAAATAAAATTGTTGCCACAAGCTATATTATGTCAGGCGAATTCAGCAGAGGCGATGAGGTGACGGTTTCATTAGATGGTGCAAATATTACTACGACGATTCTGGATGTCATCGAATGTAGTTCAGCAAGTACATTTAAAACAGCGCTGAATGCTAATTTTGGAAAGCACAAGGCTCAAGAAGGGATCAGTGCCTGGATCATTCTGGATGTAATGGGAGGAGTAGACGAAGGCGCTCTGATTAAGAAATAAACTGTTGATTGCCAAATTAATTGAATATGAAAACCATAATCTAATCACATTAAATGAAAAAGTCATAGCACAAGTTTGAATAAAATCTATTCAAATTATGTGTTATGACTTTTATAATATTTTCTATAGAAAGTGAGAAAAAGAAAATGATTGAAAATGAAATAACTTTCAGCGTACTTCTTGAAGTTTTCAAGGCAAGTGAATCGAGCCAAAAGAAGTGAAATGGCTATGGTATCCATGTATTCCGTTTGGTAAGGGTACGCTGTTGCAGGGCAATCCTGGCGATGGAAAAAGCAAGTTCATACTTTCCGTTGCCGCCCCGCTCTAAAAGGGCGAACCTCTGCCTTTTACCGAAGCAGAAGAAAACGATCCTTTAACTAACATCTGTTAGACAAGGGAAAATGATGCAGAGGATACGGTAGTATCTCGAGTTAATTCTGCTGGTGGCAACAGAGCAAACCTTAGCTTCATCAAGGAAGGTGAGTCTTTATCTTTTGGGGATAACCATATATAATACGTGAAGGGATGAGGCGTTTTTGTATTAAATTAAAATTAGGGAAAAGGCATGTGAAATACGATGATGAAAAATAACTATATAAAACAAAAAAGAAAAGATCAAAATCCGGTAAATCATTGGAAAATTTTTGAGGGACGGTTGGTATTCCTTCTGGCAATGGTGATTTTGTTTGTTGCTACATATACTTGTATTTTACAACAAGTATATACCAATACTGCTTTGAAAACAGAAATTGAACGAGATATTTCCAGTGCAGATGCGGTTCATAAGCTGGTCAATAACAGACTGGGACGAAAAGATTTTAATGAAATAAAAAGTAAAGCTGATGAGAATACAGAACTATACAAGAATATGTCGACATATATGAATGAAATCAGAACACTGAATTCTACGAGATATATTTACACAGCAACCAGAAATGAAGATGGTAGATTGATTTACGTTGTAGACGGACTGGATCCAGCGGCTGGTGACGTTAGACATCCAGGAGATCCGATTGAAAAGGAGATGGTTCCTTATATAGAAAAAGCAC
>ENA-OPSR01000334-OPSR01000334.1-human-gut-metagenome-genome-assembly--contig:-NODE-334-length-20835-cov-7.693359_pt1 | contig 20835 bp, 22 predicted proteins | sample MGYA00241459_ERZ501910 | MGnify/ENA primary metagenome ERZ501910 (study PRJEB25962, sample SAMEA2042504) | human gut metagenome | biome: human gut; feature: human-associated habitat; material: faeces...
TATTCGGTCCTTTTTTATTAAGCTGAAACTTCTTTATCCGTTACAGCCCCTTTTTCTTTATTATAGTAATCCAATAGCTGATGCTACAATTGACAATACGATGATTGCCACAATCAATACGATTGGACTGACTTGTTTTTTCTTCAACAACCAGAAGCACAATAATGTTACACACATTGGCAATTGTATCTGAGTTTTCAGTAATAATATCAATTGATTTTGTACCTAAGTTATATCCTAAGTGTGTCCATACAATACGTAAAATCCAAATTGCTAAATATACTAAGAAGAAAATGATTGGTCCAAGAATGAATCCTTACTATTATCTTTAATTCTATCAACTTTTTTAAAAGAATGATATAGTTTATCCATGAAGCAAAATATCACAATCAAACCAGAACTTAAAATTAAACAAACCTTTAATTCGCAAAAGGAACAAAGTCTTAAAATACTATCCTATAATGCTAAAAGCTTAAAGGAATACTTATACAAGCAAGCACAGACAAACCCATTTCTAACATATACTGCTGACGCAGATGCATTCCTTGAGTATGATCATACTACACAAAGTTTATATGACAAAATTGAAGCTGAACTTAAAAGTACAAATCAAACAATACCTGAAGATTTATATCAATATTTAATTAGCCTTTTAGATTCCAACGGTTACTTCAAAACGACTCCATTCCTTGCTATCTATTCCGAAAAACAACTACAACAGGCCATCTACATTCTTCAAAGAACAGAGCCATATGGATGTTTTTGTAGAAATTTAAAAGAATCATTAAAAGTACAATGTGAACTTAGTGAAAACCCCGCTAGTGAAACAGGGACTATTTTATGTGATTTTCTTGAAGAGCTTGCATCCCACAATTATGATGAAATTATACATAAAACTGAGCTCACACTGGATGAGCTTGAAGAAGGATTTCATTTCATTCAAACCCTTAACCCCAAGCCTGCGGCAAACTATTCTACAGATGCGCCCGTCTTACAAGCAGAAATCAAAGTTATATATGATGATAAATTTCATTTTGAATGGATCAACCAGAACTATTCCATTCAATTTGATGATATGAATCATCTTACTAAAGATTTAAGAAAACTAAGAAACGAAGCTAAGAAACTGCTTAATACAGTTCAAAAAAGAAATATGACACTACTGCAAATCATGGATACACTGTGTCATATTCAAAAAGATTTCTTCATCTCAAATAGTCCATTGAATTATTGTACTCTAGAAATGGTAGCCAAAGAATGTGGATTACATGCCTCTACTATTTCGAGAGCGATCAATCAAAAAGGTTTTGAATCCAACAATAAATACTATCCAATCAAGCATTTATTCTGTCATACAGGATTTAAAGAAATCACATCTGAACAAATCAAAGATAGAATTATGAATTTGATTTACAACGAAAACAAAACGAAACCATTCAGTGATGAAAGCATCAAAAAAGCATTAGCTAAAGAAAATATCCATATTTCAAGAAGAACCGTCACAAAATATCGTGAACAGTTACTAATTCCGTGTGCATCAAAAAGAAAGTCTAAACAAAATTAAGTGGTTAAAGTCCCTTAAGGAATTAACCACTTTTTATAAAAATGGACCCAACTTACTGGGTCCATCTATATTTATCATTTTTTTAATTAATTAGTTTTTACGTACGTATTTCAAGCAGTCAAGAGTTACGGCGATAAGAATGATAATTCCTGAGAATACGAACTGTAAGTTAGTATCGATACCAAGAATTGTCAATGAATAAGTTAATGCAGTAAAGATCAATACACCAACTACTACACCAGAAATTTTACCGATACCACCAGTAAATGATACACCACCTACTACACAGGCAGCAATCGCATCCATTTCCCATCCTTGTCCATACGCAGCTGAACCAGAACCAATCATACGAATACATTCTAACCAAGAACCAAATCCGTATAAGATACCAGCCATAATAAATGCTCCAAGAGTTACTTTAAATACTGAAATACCAGATACAGAAGCAGCTTCTGGGTTTCCACCTACGGCATATAAGTTTTTACCAAATTTTGTTTTATTCCAAATGAACCAAACAATCACAACTGCAGCTACTGCCCACAAAATAATTGTTGGGAAGCCACCAACTTTAGGAATAATCTTTCCTGGAATAGATTGTTCAATACCACCAAAAGACACACCTTTTGTTGAATAAGTTACCAAACCAAAGATAACCAACATGTTCGCCATTGTTGAAATAAATGGGTGCATTTTAAATTTAGCTGCAAAGAAACCGGCAATCGTTGTAAACATTGTACATAACACAACACAAACAACTAATGCTAAAAGAATTCTTCCTCCAACTGGCATAGTTGAGAAATCAAATACATGTCCGAATACTGAACCCGTGTTAGGTCCGTTGTGCATAATAATTGTAGCGGCTGTCATACCCATACCAACCATACGTCCAACGGACAAGTCAGTACCAGCTAACATAATTAAACCAGATACACCTAATGCCAAGAACATTCTTGGAGATGCTTGTTGCATAATACTTAAAATGTTATTAACAGTAAAAAGTTGTAAACCATTCTTCTTAATTGGTGTAATGATACATAAGAAAATGAATACTAAAATAATCGCAATATACAAACCATTTTTCAATAAAAAATCACGAGTATTAAATGAGTATTTGTAGTTTTCAATTTTTTGAGCTTGTTTTTCTGCAAACGAGAAATTTGACATCTTCAATAAGTCAATTAAGTGATATTCAAATGTAAACGCATCATGTTTACGATCTTTTGCCTCTTGCATATTTTTAGTATATTCAAGTTTTGCATCGAACAAACGGTTCTTATAAATAAAGTTCTCTTCTTTAATTTCTTCTTTATCACTAAGACCTGATAAAATATCTTTGTGTTCTTTTTCTAATTCTTTTAATTTTTTATCATAGTCTGCCTTAGCCTTTTGAACCTCATACTTATTACTTTCAACAACTTTGTTGTAGTAATCTGTTTGATAGTGATCCTTTAAATATTTTTCAGCTACTGCAATTTTGTCATTGATTGGCTGTTTGTTTTTAGCCTCGATTTCTTTGGCTTTTTGTAATTTACCATTTAATTCTGAAATACGAGCTTCTTTTTCGCTTTTAGTATAAATTTTATCTCTCTTTAGAACCTCGATTTCTTCAGAATATTCCAATACTTTATTTGTTCCTTCTTCTCTTAGTTCATCAATTTCAGCTTGGATCTTTCCTACATAATCCTCAATAGGTTTACGTAGTGCAAGCTCTTCATCATGACTAAGAATATTTGTAACTGTATTTGTCATAATTATCTCCTTTATAGGTATTTTGCACTGAGTCTTAACAACTCTTCCTGGTTAGTATCTTTTGTATTTACAATACCGGCTAAGCGTCCATTTGACATAACGCCAATACGGTTTGTAATACCTAAGATTTCTGGCATTTCACTTGAAACTACAATAATAGTTTTTCCTTGCTTAGCCATTTTGATGATCAATTCGTAAATTTCATATTTAGCACCTACGTCAATACCACGTGTAGGTTCATCCATCATGAATACGTTTGGTGATCTCTCTAACCATTTACCGAAGATAACTTTTTGTTGGTTACCACCAGATAGACTTGTAATCGCATCATTTGGTCCCATACACTTAGTTCTCATGGTTTTGATTTCTTTATTCGTAGCTTGAACCATCTTATTATCAGAAAGTGCTACCTTGCTCATATAAGAAGGTAAATTTGCAATCGTTGTATTGAATGTTAAATCACACTTTAAGAACAATCCATTTGCTTTACGCTCTTCAGTAATCAGGGCAAAGCCATGTTCAATTGCTTCTTTAGCACTATTAAAGTTCATTAACTTATTGTCAAAATAAACACGACCTGAGGCTCTAGTACGGATACCAAAGATTGTTTCTAGCAATTCCGTACGTCCAGCTCCTACTAAACCGTATAGGCCGAAAATCTCACCTTTTTTAACGTCAAATGTAATATCTTTTAAGTATGGCTCATACTTTGTTGATACATGTTGAATAGATAACATTGGTTCTCCAGGAACATTATCAACAGGTGGGAATCGGTTATCCAATGAACGACCTACCATGGCTGCAATCAACTCATTCATGTTGGTTTCTGAAGTAGGTTTTGTCATAACCATTTTTCCATCTCGTAGAACCGATACTTCATCGCAAATTTCAAAAATTTCATCCATTTTATGCGAAATATAAATTAGCGAAATACCTTGTTTTTTCAACATACGCATCATATCAAACAATTTATTAACTTCTTGTGTCATCAAAGAAGATGTAGGCTCATCAAGTACGATAACCTTTGAATTATATGAAATTGCTCTGGCAATTTCACACATCTGTCTTTGTGATACAGACATATTTCGCATTGGTGTATCTAAATTCACTGTCATACCAAGCTTTCTAAAAAGCTCAGATGATTTCTTTTTCATTCGATCTTCATCTACTACGCCAAAAGCATTTGTAGGATAACGTCCCAAGAATAAGTTATCTTTAACATTTCTTTCAAGACATTGATTCAATTCCTGGTGTACCATGGCAATACCATTTTCAAGTGCTTCTTTTGGTCCAGAAAAGTTAATCTCTTTTCCTTCCAAGAAAATTGTACCTTCATCTTTTTGATATGTCCCGAATAGACATTTCATCATTGTTGATTTACCAGCACCATTTTCTCCCATAAGTCCCATAACTGTACCTGGTTTTAAATCTAAATCAATATGATCCAAAACACGGTTACGTCCAAAGGACTTACTCATTCCGCGTATAGATAAGACTAGTTCTTCATTCTTATCTGCCATAAAATCTCTCCTATTTTGTTTACTACTATCTAAATAATATTAGGGAGAAATAATTTCTCCCTAATAATCTTAATCCCTATGTTATTTTTGAATTATTTATTTAAGGATTCCTGTGTAAGAAGCTGCATTGTCAGTCTTAACCATGTTAATTGCGAATGCATCATATTTGTCTGGATTTCCTAAACGGTTTGTGATGTTAGATTCAGTTTGTCCATCTCCACCAATGTATTCAACATCTAAATTCAATAAATCATCGTATTTTTCTAATAATGGTTGGTAAGTTGAACTTAAGAAGTTATCAGAAGCATTGTAGATATTTAACCAAACACTCTTCTTAGCGTGATCTTTTTCATCTAATTGATTAGAAACTGGAGCATAAGTAACTGTTGAATCTAAGAAATCTTTATAGTTGTCAGCAGTAACAGCAACGTTTAATGCATAGTAAGAACGTTGATCTTTATTGTATGTAAATACATCTGAGCTTAATACGTTTCCTGCATCATCTTCTGTACCGATACCTGTATCGATATCAACACCATCTAAAGCATTACGTAATACTCTTAATGTTAAATAAGCTTGAACGTCAGCATGTTGAGAAATTGTTCCACCATATCCTTCAGCGATTGCAGCAACTGCATCTGAGTTAGCATCGTATCCGAATGTAGGAACTTTGTTTTCTTTTGACCAAGCATTGAACATTGACATACCCATACCATCGTTGTTAGAAGCTACAACGTCAACTTCATCACCGAATGAAGCAGTCCATGTACCGATTGTGTTACCAGCAGTAGCAGCATCCCAAGTTGCACCTGAAGAGTTCTTCATTTCTTGAGAAGCAAGTTCTCTTACTGTATAAGTTTTTCCATTAATTTCTAACGAGCCATCTTGAACACTTTTAGATTTACCATCATTATTAATACCAGCTGGATCACTTACGATTTCACCATCTTTTTCAACAGCTGTACCTAAAGCTTTACGAACACCTCTTGTACGAGCGATAGAATCATTGTGACCAACATCACCAATAGCTAATACGTAACCGATAACGCCATCTCCGTTACGATCTAATGTATCGATATTCTTTTCGATATATTCTTTAATCATTTGTCCTTGAAGTTCAGCACCTTGATTTGCATCGAAACCAACATAATAAGTATCTTTGTTAAAGTTTAATGCATCCTTGTCTAATTCACCAGTTGAACTGTTAGAAGGTTGACGGTTATACCATACTAAAGGTTTGTCAGCATTCGCAACACTAGAACCACCAGTTTTTCCTTCATCTCCTCCACTGCTACAAGCAGTTAATGCAACACCCATAGATAAAGCTGCAGCAATTGTTAAAAATCTTTTGTTCATATTATCCTCCTAATGTAGATTTTTACATTAAGACACTTTCCCATACAGATACTTCGCTTGATTATAATATGATTGGCAGCCGGGTGTTCCAAAAGTAATTTTTAATTTGTTATTTGCTTGCTGTATTTGAAACAAAGCCATTTGTCGTGAAATCAATTTATATAATCTATTCTATGCTTGTAAAGCCAACTATGTATCCTCCTCAATGAGATGCGTCTTTTTACTACTGCATTCTAACATATGTTTGCAAGCGCTTTCAACTATTTTTTTATTTTTTTATTTATAACTATTATTTGTATAATCACTATTTTTATTCAGATTCAAATATTATTATCATGTATAAAATATAACTATATTCCTATCAAATTCGTATGTATTATTGTCTACAAAATCACTCTGTAATTTTAATAATATCTGCCCATCATATACACAAATCGTTACTACCACTGCCTATTTAAAAGCTTTATAATCACTATGTTAACAAATAATTTCATCCTATTATTTTGACTCATTTAAGAAATACAAAAAATATTTTATGATTTTTTTATTTTTTTGCTTGCAATTAATATAAACTTATAGTATCATTAACTAGCACTTGTCAAGGAAGACAAGTTTAATATACATGGCGCGTTGGAGAAACGGTTAACTCACATGCCTTTCACGCATGCATTCACGGGTTCGAATCCCGTACGCGTCACCATTGTTAAAATAAAGTCCGTAAGGACTTCTTTTTTTGCTTTTTAAATGAAAAAGCCTTCCAACAAGAAGGCTAAAGTTCATTGACAATATTATGTACCCAAATCCCCTTTTTGACTAATGTGATTCCTAATACTGCCTTAGGAATATCCACACATTGCACCAATAAGTACACATTGAATATAGGTAAATTCGTAAAACGAGTTAAACATAGTGCAACCATAAACGTAAACATGAATGTATATCCACTATCGAAGAAGAAGGTAAGCAATGTTTTTCCTCCTGCACGCATTGTAAAGTAGCTACTGTAATACAAAGAAATAATTGGAAGCATACAAGCCGAAACTCTTAACAAAGATGTTGCTAATGACTTTACTTCTATAGACGTATTATAGATTTGAGGAATAAAGGATGAACATCCAAACAATGCCACGCCAATACCTAAACACATCATAAAATTCATAAATACCATCTTCAAATCATAGTCTTTGGCGTATTCAATTTCACCAGCACCCAATCTTTGACCTACAATGATTGAAATCGAATTTCCCATTGCATAACAAATAATCATAAAGAAATTGGTTACTGTTGTTGTAATATTGATGGCCGCCACAGCCTCAAGTCCTCTTGTTGAATAACATTGAGAAATAAGCGCTATGGATATCGACCATAATATTTCATTACACAATAGTGGAATTCCTCTTTTAACCACATTCTTAAATATATCACCAGATATCTTATCTAAACGCATCGCATCCCTTAAATATTTGTTATTATAGCCTGCCGCTACATTTATCCCCATCTCTACAACTCTTGAAATAACCGTACCAATGGCTGCACCAATAACTCCTAGTTTAGGAAATCCAAAGTGCCCGAAAATCAAAATGTAGTTAATGCAAAAATTCACAATAACCGCTATGACACTAGCCTTCATTGGTAAAACTGTATTTCCCGTTTCTCTTAATGAAGAAGAATATACTTGTGTAATCGCAAAAGGAATGAGTCCAATCAGCATAACATCCATATACTGCTTACCAAAGTTCAAAGTTGTCAAACTATCTGTCGGATCATCATTTAGATATAATGAAATCAATGAAGGCCCCAACACTTTAAAAATGCATATGGCCAATATTGAAATCAAAATGCCAAGCAACATTTTAATTCGGAAACAATTGTGTACACCATCCCTGTTTCCACGTCCATAAAATTGTGCCAGAAATATTCCAGCCCCTGACATTGCGCCAAAGACACTCACATTAAATACTTGAAATAACTGATTTGAAATAGATACACCACTCATAGATAGTGTTCCTAATTGTCCAATCATAATGTTGTCTAATAAACTGGCAAGATTGGTAAACCCATTCTGTATCACAATCGGAATACATACAATCAAAACCATTCGATAAAACTTCTTATCACCAATTAACGATTTCATGCCCTTCCCCCTCTAAGTAAGAAATACCGAGAACGCTTAATGATTCTCGGTATTATTTTTGTAGTAACACAATGCACCTAATAAATTAGCATCATTGTTAAATTTACAAGCTTTGATAACAGGTTTCTCTAAAGTTGGAAACCATTGTGTCAAGCCTTTCATATTTTCTTTGATACAGTCAATTAGTTTAGGCTGTGCTGATATACCTCCACCAATCAAAATTGTATCCACATCTAATAGCAACTGAAGATTGTTTAACATCCAAGCCAAATTTTGGCAATATTTGTTAAAACCTGCATATACTCTTTCATCATCTAAATGATCAAAAAGTTCTTTACCCGTTAAACCCGTCGCTCTTTCAAGACCATCTTTTCCAAAGCATGCAGCCATGGTATTCTTAAAAGTTTTTTCTGTATCCATATGCGCATCTGAATATTCACCTGCCAATAAATGTGAACCTTCATATACCTTATGATCAATCACTATACCCATCCCAATATATGTACCCAGAACTACAACCAAAGCATTCTTTGAATGTATCAAATTTCCAAATCCAAGTTCAGCCCACGTTGCACAACGACCATCATTTTCAATTGTCACTTTACAACCTTTAATTTCTTCCAACCGCTTTTTTAAAGGGTAGTTCGACAGAAAAGCCAGTTTACCAGTAATAAACGCACTAGAATGATCTTCATTCAAGATTCCAGGCATACTGATCGCAATTCCAGTATATTCAAATGGTAAATCACAAATGGATTGAACGATTTTATCTGCCGTATCCAAAGTAGGATATCCCCCTTTTTGTTGGATATTCCCTGACGCATCGCATAATCCATATTTAATATTGGTACCACCAATGTCGATCGTTAAAATCATAATTTTTGCGACGTTGAAATTGTGTAACTATATAAATCACCACGATAGTAACACATTGTATACTCTATCTTTTTCTTCTTTTTATCATAAGAGATACGCTTACGAGCTAAAACCGGCTGATCCTTACGTATCTTCAATGCCAAACAGATTTCTTCACTCGGATTAATCGCAGAAAACTCTTCATCTATTCTTGTCGGTGCGCCAATCACTTCATAAATAGACTGTGTTTGTTCTTCCATATTCAAAGGTATATTCAAACTTAAAGGAAAATAAGACACAAAATACACCAATAACACATCATCTGCACTACGAACTCTTCGAACGCAATACATCATTTCTTCGTCCAAGCCAAATAATTCTCTTGTAGCTTCATCCGGAATTTCTTTTGTGATGTGAAAAGACTTAGTTCCCGGCGTTCTTCCTAAAGCTGTCATTTCATCTGTAAAACTACGGATATGCGACAACTCCTCTTTGATTTTAGGCCTGTATGTCACAAACGTACCCTTGCCACGTCCACGCTTTACCATACCTTCCTGTTCTAATTCAAGAATAGCTTGTCTTGCTGTAATTCTTGAAACATCGTACATCTCTTGAATTTCCATTTCACTGTCAACGCGATCTCCCACAGCCAAGACTCCATCTTGGATATCTTTTTTGTAGAACTCCTTTATTTGTTTATAGTAAGGAAGATGACCCGACGTTGTATCTAACTTATGCATAATTTGATCTCCTTATATTTGTTATAACAATTATAGGATATTTCTTCTTCGCTTGTCAATTTCAATCCATTCATCTAACGTCATTGGAACATAATCACTGTACATACAGAAACAATTGATTAACTGACAAGGCACACCCTCTAATTGGCCATCACTGATTCTTGGGTGTTTTTGTTGATGAATATACTCTTGATAAGCATCTAAAAATTGCTGATCTTGCGTCGCATGAATATGCCCATGCAACATAAATGTTTTTGGGTTTCCATCCTCATCTCTTCGATATTGTCCGTTATAACACGCAATTGGATAATGAGATAAAACTACTTTTCGTTTATTCTCATTTAATTCCGCATAATCTTTGATCCAAACAAATCGCGAAGCATCAAAGTTTTTATCATCCAAGAAACGATCATGATTTCCACGAATCAAATAAACTTTCCCCTTTAATTCATCCAAAATCTCTGTTGTTTGACTTGCGTTTCCCCATGAAAAATCTCCCAAAACAACAACTTCATCATTCTTTCGAACTTTACTGTTCCATTGATCAATCATATATTCATTCATTTGTTCGATGTCTTCGAAACCTCTTTGATCCATCTTTTCATTCAACGAACGATGAAAAAAATGTGTATCTGCAATATAATAACGCATCTTTTAACTCATCCTTTCAAATAGAAAATAGCGGAAGACCCGCTATTTTATCATACACGCAAATCCTTCTTGTTTATAAGCACTTTGCGTCTTTTTCAAACTTACATAATCCGATTGAGCTTCACCCTTATCTAATAAGCCACTTTCAATCAGCGTATCTATATTTGCTGTTTTAAAATCCATTTCCAACGTCACTTCAACCTGCTGTTCTTTTAATTCAGTAGATACATGAACGCCTTCAATCGAATTATATTTATCATCCAATGAAGAATTGATCTTAGATTGAATCTGTTCAGAATTCATATCTTCTGTTATACCTAAATCTGAAAAGCTCATCGCAAACTTCTGTGTCATCTTTTGAATCTTATCCCCCTTAGCTTCAAAAGTAACTTGTTGCGAAGAATCATTCTTACAATCAATTACCTTTATTTTATTTGCCTTTTTCACTGTAACCGGCGCCTTTTCGGTTGACTTACTCTTTTGATGCGTAAGATCACTCACTTTTGTACAGCCACAAAGCAATAAACATGCACACAACAAATATTGAACTCGCATAAGTATTCCCCCTTACGCAAATCATTTTATCATGAAATCAAATGTTCATCCACAAAGTTCGAAAGTTCATTCAAGCCAGCCTTAAATAATTTACTATCTTGAGCCAAGCCTAAACGAAAATAATATTCTTTATCAAAGCACGATCCCGGCACAAAGAAAACACCTTTTTCTGCCAATAATAATTTCGCAAACGTCTCACTCTTTAAATCAAAATAATACTTCAAAAAACAAACCGTACCACCACTTGGTAATACACATTCAAACGAAGGATTATCTTTAAGCCATTCATGAACGATATTTTTATTTGTTGAAATAATATTTTTAGCCCTTAAAATCAATTCATCCTTATGCTTAATGGCAATCCATCCCAATTTGTCCACTAAAGGACCTGTAGAAATCATTGAATAATCTCTTCTTACATTGATTTGATGAATCACATACTCATTAGCTTTGATCCATCCAAGACGTAATCCAGCCAGTGAAAACATTTTACTTAAACTTGATGTTGAAATTCCATTTTCATATATATCACTAATCGAGACTTCCTCATTTAAGCCACGATATACTTCATCACAAAGAATATATGTATTATAGGGTTTACACAATTCAATCAATGCATTTAGAAACTCATTAGAATATTCTGTCCCCGTTGGATTCGAGGGATTATTTAAAATAATCATTTTCGTTGATGAATTTAAAACACCTCTAAACTTTTCCACACTAACCTGCCAATCCCATTCGTCCAGTTCAACCAAATGCACTTTACACCCAAGTGATTTTGGAACATCCACAAACTGCTGATATCCAGGAACCACACTAATGACTTCATCTCCTTTTTCTAATAAAGTGTTCATCACCAATTCATTTGCCTGCAAGCAACCTTGTGCTGTTGTGATATTATCAATTGTTCCATGCTCATATAAAGATAGGATTTCCTTTTTTAATTCAATATCCCCAGTGATTTGACCATAATCTAATATTAGATTTGAAAAATCAAAGTCTTCCAAATCCAACAGTTCCTGTAACGTAAGAGATTTAACACATGTATCCGTCATATTGTAGATAGCATCATTTTCATAGTCATTCATCCATTGTTCGACTTTAAAATCTGGCAATCTCATTCGTAGAATACCTTACTCAAGAAATCCTTTGCACGTTCAGACTGAGGATTTTCAAAAAACTTTTCACTCGTATTCTCTTCTACAATTTCACCTTGATCCAAGAAAACAACTCGAGTGCCTACCTTTCTCGCAAATCCCATTTCATGTGTAACCACAACCATTGTCATACCTTGCTTACCTAGATCCTTCATTACTTCAAGCACTTCCTTGATCATTTCTGGATCTAATGCACTCGTAGGTTCATCAAACAACATAATATCTGGATTCATGCATAAGGCTCTCGCAATCGCTACACGCTGTTTTTGTCCACCAGACAAGTTATTAGGATACGCATCTTTCTTTTCTAATAATCCAACTTTATCCAAATACTCTAAAGCTATTTTTTCAGCTTCTTCATCCGTTTTATTTAAAACTTCTACCTGTGCTAACTTACAATTTTGTAAAACCGACATATTCGGAAATAAATTAAAATGCTGGAATACAAATCCCATACGATTTCTTTGTGTACGAAATTTCTTTTCATCATCCGGATTCATCCATTCGTTATCCATATAAATTTTACCTGTATCCACATGCTCCAAGCCATGAATACAACGTAATAATGTACTTTTCCCTGAACCACTCGGACCAATCAACGAGATAATATCCCCCTTATTGACTTCTAAGCTTACATTTTTTAGGGCACGTGTTTTATTAAATTGTTTTGAAACATTCTCTACTCTAATCACTTACAGCCAACCTCTTTTCCACTTTATTTCCAATACAAGAAACGATACATGTCATAATTAAATAGAATATTGCCGCTAACATATATGGCGACATAACATCATAATATTCAGCCCCAATGATTTGAGCTCCCTTTAAAAGTTCCACTGCACCGATACAACTAATCAAAGAACTATCTTTGATCAATGTGATAAACTCACTAATCAATGGTGGTACCACACGCTTAAATGCTTGGGGTAAAATAACAAGTTTCATTGTCTTCCAACTTGATAATCCCAATGTTTCACAAGCTTCCCATTGTCCTTTATCAACTCCATTGATTCCTGAACGTAACAATTCAGTTTGATATGCGCCCGAATTAATACTTAAAGCTATCATACCAATTACGATAGGATTGATTCTTAATACATTGCCTGTAAATGCCGTATAAATCGATGGAATAACAGAGAAAATAATCAAAATCTGTAGAAGCAATGGGGTTCCACGAATGATTGTGACATACACAAACGCTATAGCTCTAGGCACCTTATGTTTACTTCTTCTGCCACTAGCTCCAAGAATTCCAAGGACTAAACCAATTAAAAGGGAAAGCGCTGCAATCGCAACCGACAACAGCGCACCCTTTGCCAAATAGAGTATATTCTCTAATGTAAATACCTGATCAATCGCAACAAACATACACTTTCCTCACTTTTCCTTTACTTTGTTTCTAATGGAGATAAATCATATTTTTTACACAACTTAGCATAATCATCACTCGCTAAGAATTTTTTAATACATGTATTCATCTTCTCAATCATATCTGTGTTGCCTTTTTTCGCAATGATGTAGTTTTGTTCATCCATTAAAGATTCATCTAACATTTTAAACTCGTCACTCTTTACATAGTTTTTCGCTACGCCCAAGTCAACGATAGCCGCATCATATTGATTTGCACTCAATGCATTCATAATGTCTTGCACATTCTTTAATCCAGTTACTTTGGCATCCTTAACTTCTTTTGCGGCAGCCTCACCAGTAGCTCCTGTTTGAGCAACTAGAGATTTACCTTCTAAATCAGCAGTCGATGCGATATCAGAATCTTTTGGGATCACGGCAACCTGACTTGATCCTAAATATGGATCTGACCATTCCACTTTACGTTTTGAATCATATGTAAATCCAGAAATACCCACATCAATTTGGTCTCCTTGAAGCTGTGTAATGATATTATCAAAATCCATCTTCTTCATTTCTAACTTGTAAGTAACACCTTCTTCATCACTTAAATATTCTTCAAAACACTTCATCATATCTGGATCAAATCCAACGATATCTCCCTTTTTATTTTCCGATTCATAAGGAGCATAATCTGGAGAAATCCCCACAGTAATTGTTTTTACATCCTCTGATTCGCTTGAACATCCTGCCATTGTTAACGCGGTTAAAGCTACCATACCTAATTTAATAATTTTTTTCATTTTATATTCCTACCTTTCTTCATGTGTAAATCAAAAATTATTCTGTATCGTCGATCACTTTCCATTCACACACACCCTTTCTAACAAAAAAAACGTCCAAATATATATTGGACGTTATATACGCGGTACCACCAAAATTCCATCTGCCTATACAGATGACGCCTCATTCTTAACGCGAATTCACGATTTAGCCTCAAATCTTCGACCAAATAACTCCAAGACACGTTCCAAAAGTTTTCACAATAACTTACACCTACCGTTATCTCTCTTAAGAAAAATTACTTTTGTACTTCTTCTCTTCTTCGTTTATGTAAACTATTATATTCATTTTCTGAAAACTTGCAAGATGAAAATGAAATTATTTTACATTTGCTTACAAAAAAAATAGAACCTCATAAGAGATTCTATTCATTTTCTAAAACAAATTCATTTAAAGCATCAATCGTTTTAGTATATTGCTCTTTGACTGCACCAAACTGTTGTAAACCTAATTCCAAGTTTCCTGCACGCAAACTCTCTGTAATTTCAAAACTAGGCTTATACAAATGATCAAAACCTAAGTTCATGCATACTCCTTTTAAAGTATGAGCGGCTCTAAAAGCCAATTCCACTTGTTTTTCATTCAAAGCCGTTTCTAATTCTTGAAAACTAGTATCATCTTTAAATTTCAAAGCGAACTTTTCAATCATTTTAGCACTTGGCAAACGCTTAATAACATCTTGATAGTTTGCTCCCATTTTTACATAACATTCTTCGATTGTCATTCTATTTTTCCTCTCTAAAATATAACTGAATATTAAATTAACATTTTAATTAAAGCTTTTTTAAATCATATATATTCTATAATCTAACCAAATAAAATGCAATATAAAAAGGAAGCAAAAAGCTCCCTAAATAATTAGTTCTTTAATGCTTGTAATGGTGCAGGAATTCTTCCTCCACGATTGATCATGACATCATTTGAAATCTGAGAAATTGGCATTACTGGACCTGCGCCTAATAAACCACCAAAGTCTAGTTCATCACCAACATCTTTTCCAATCGCAGGAATCACACGTACGGCTGTCGTCTTTGTATTAACCATACCGATTGCAGCTTCATCCGCAATAATTCCTGAAATAACACTTGCACTTGTTTCTCCTGGAATTACGATCATATCCAATCCAACACTACATACTGCAGTCATTGCTTCTAATTTTTCTAATTTTAATGCACCTGTTCTTGCCGCATGAATCATACCTGCATCTTCACTTACAGGAATAAAAGCACCAGATAATCCACCAACATTACTTGTTGCCATAACGCCACCTTTTTTAACAGCATCATTCAACATGGCTAAACAAGCCGTTGTTCCATAAGCACCACATGTTTCCAATCCCATTTCCTCTAGAATATAGGCAACACTATCACCAATAGCTGGAGTTGGAGCTAAAGACAAGTCCACAATTCCAAATGGAACACCCAGTTTTTCACTTGCAACAGTTCCAACCAACTGTCCCATACGCGTAATCTTGAAGGCTGTGCGCTTAATTAGATCTGCAATCTGATCCATACGCAATGATTTATCGGCTTTACTTAATACAGCACGCACAACACCTGGTCCAGATACACCCACATTAATTACACAATCGGCTTCACCTACACCATGGAAGGCACCCGCCATAAATGGATTGTCTTCAGGTGCATTACAGAATACAACAAGTTTAGCAGCTCCTAAACAATTGTCATCCTTTGTATATTCAGCACAACGCTTCACAATACGCCCCATCTGCGCAACGGCATCCATATTGATACCTGCTTTTGTACTACCTACATTGACACTAGCACACACATGCTGCGTCTTTGCCAAGGCTTCAGGAATGGATTCAATCAATTCATTATCCCCTGCTGCATATCCTTTTTGTACTAGTGCAGAATATCCACCAATAAAATCAACCCCTAATTTTTGAGCACAACGCTCTAAAGTTAATGCGTATTCAACTGGATTTCCCCCTGAACAAGCCACTAACATCGCAATTGGGGTTACACTAATTCGTTTATTTACAACGGGAATACCATAAGACTTACTAAAATCGTTTCCAACTTTTACTAAGTCTTTGGCTAAGCGGCAAATCTTTTCTTCTACTTTTTGACATGACACATGAATGTCTGGATCCATACAATCCAATAAACTAATACCCATTGTGATCGTACGAATATCCAAATATTCTTCGTCAATCATCTTTATTGTTTCTAAAATTTCATTTGTCTGCATAGGAATACCTCATTAAATTTTGTGCATAGAATTGAAAATATCCTGATGCATACAACGAATGACTAGATTCTTTTCTTTTCCCAAGTTTTCCATTTTTTCCGCAAATTCATTTAATGGAATGCTCATTTCATCAATTGCAACCATCATAGTCATAGTAAACATAGAATCTACGATTGTTTGAGTTACATCCAATACATTTAGATTGTAGTTTGCGCATTCATTGGCAATCATAGCCAAGATTCCTACTTTGTCTTTTCCAATTACACTAATAACAGCCTTCATCATCTTTCTCCTTAAAATTTGATTTCGCATTTTTCAAAGCGTATAAGCTCATATGGTTCATATGCACTCTGGATTCCTTGCACATTCACATCATATTCACTTGGCATAAAGGATACCTCATTTTGTTGATTTAGACAATCCTTAATACTTTGGCTTTGTTCTTTTGTCAAAGTATGTGACTTCTTGAAACAAATGTCATTTGCCTTATCAACCAATACAATTTCTACATCTAGACAATCACTTTTAAACAAATGCTCTTTCCAATCACACTCTTGAACATTGAAATAAAAATCACTGGAATCAATATCGCCACCTTCAAGCACAAATACGGCAATATCGTTTGTGTAACAAAAATGAAGATCGATACCACTATTCAACATATCAATTTCCTCCTGTGTCCAATCTTCGTCTTTTATTACTAACATAAAACGGTTTTCTACATAGTCCATAATGGCACCAAAATCGATGTCATACGCAAATTTTTCTTTTTTATTCATACCACCATTATAAAGATTATCTTAAGAAAAAGCGAATCAATTTCTCATTCAATTTTGTATAAGGCTGATAACGCATAGGTAAATCAATGATTCTTTTTTTATCCACAATACTCTTTGTATGACTAAACGTATCAAAACCACGCTTTCCATGGTATGAACCCATCCCACTTTCGCCAACACCACCAAAGCCCATATTACTAGTAGCTAAATGAATCACAACATCGTTGATGCAGCCACCGCCAAAGGATACTTCACTCGTTACTTTCTTAGATACCTGTTTATTATTTGTGAAAATATATAAAGCTAGTGGGCTAGGCATAGAATTGATTTTATTTATAACAACATCTAAATTTGAATATGTCAATATTGGCATAACAGGACCAAATATCTCTTCCTGCATAATAGGATCTGAAAAATCCACACGATCCAATACCGTTGGTTCAATTTGTAGATTATGATGATTTCCACCATAGACAACCTTATCCATATCAATCAACCCTAAAATCCTCTTATAGTGCTTTTCATTAATAATATGACCATAATCATCTAAGCTCGCATATTGGCGCTTAATTTCGGATATCACGCATTCGATTAATTGATCTTTTATAGATTCGTGTACCAACATATAATCTGGAGCTACACAGGTTTGTCCACAATTCAAATATTTTCCAAACACAATTCTTCGTGCCGCCAATTTAATATCTGCATCTTTATCTACGATACAAGGACTTTTCCCTCCCAATTCTAGAGTGACTGGCGTTAAATATTGACTCGCCTTATTCATCACAATTTTTCCTACACGTTTTGACCCTGTATAGAAAATATAGTCAAATTTTGAATCCAATAATTTAGAACTCACTTCACTATCTCCAAGTACACAAGCCACATATTCTGGATCGAAATATTCTTCAATCATATCTTTGATTACTTGTGATGTGTATGGACTAAATTCACTAGGTTTTAATACCACCGTATTTCCAGCTGCAAGTGCATCAATCAAGGGGTCAATAGAAAGTAAAAAAGGATAATTCCAAGGACTAATAACTAACACCACACCATAAGGACTCGGCTTTTCAAAACTACGCGACAAAAATTGAGACAATGGTGTATATACATTCCTTTCTTTAGCAAACTTACGAATGTGTTTTTCCATATAAGTCAATTCACTTAAAGCTAACCCAACTTCGCACATATAAGTTTCAAAATTTGATTTTCCAACATCCATTTTAATAGCTTCATTAATTCTGTCTTCATAAGCTAAAATTGCCTTTTTTAAAGTTTTTAAGGCATTTATTCTAAAATTAATATCCAGTGTTTTATGTTGCTTATAAAATTCTCTTTGTTTTAAAACGATTGGATCCATACTTAATCCTCCACTACAAAATCATACACTTTTTCTAACTCTTTTACACCCCATAAAACTGGAACGGGATATAATGGATTGGCTTCATGATCTGCGTAAATAGCCAATTCGTGTATATCCGATTTCTTTAATTCACTAAATGTAGATGAGATGCCAAAATACTTTTTCATTAAAGTGATTTGTTCAATAAAACGCTCAGCCCCAACCTTATAGGAATCATTCGCATTACAGATGCCACAATACAGAGCCATTTCATAGAGCTTCTTATACACACTTTCTCCATATTGTTTCAATACAACATCAAGTAATGTTGCGTTAGCTAGTCCATGCGCAATATTATATTTTCCACCTAATGAATGAGCAATCGCATGCACATATCCTACATAGGATACTGTAAAGGCATGCCCAGCATAGTAGGCAGCATCGAGCATATTGCTTCTAGCTTCTAAATCATTTCCGTCTTCATACACCTTATATATATTCTCAAAAATTAGTTTTGTAGCCTTTAACGCATATGCACGCGTCTTCTTTGTAGTCGAATTACCAATATAAGCCTCAATCGCATGGGTTAAAGCATCCATACCAGTACATGCCGTAATAAATGGAGGCAAGGATAAAGTGGGTTTTGGATCTAAAACGGCATAATCAGGAATCAAATTAAAATCATTGATCGCATATTTATGACGTGTTTTTGAATCTACAATGACAGCCGCAAGAGTTGTTTCACTTCCTGTTCCAGCTGTGGTAGGTACACAAATCAACAATGGTAGTTTCTTCCATATCTTTAAAATTCCCTCCATCTTTGATAGTGGTTTCTTAGGGCGAACAAGTCTAGCACCAACTGCCTTAGCACAATCCATGCTGGATCCTCCACCAAAACCAATTAAAGCTTGACAATTAGAAGATAAATATAAGTTTTTTGCTTCTTCTACATTATCACTTGTAGGATTTGCGACCGTCTTATCATAAATTACATATGAAATAGAATGATGATCTAAATGTTCACACATACGATCTAATATTCCTAATTGATGCACAGTAAAATCAGTAATAACCATCACTTTAGATATATGATTATCCATGCAAATATGAGAAATTAAAGATGTACTCTTTAATATTTCAGGAGTTCGATAAGGTAAAATAGGAATCACGAGTTTAAAACAATTCTGAAAAATTCGACAATATATTTTCTTGAATGTATTCATAAAGCACCTCCGTTTAGTTAACTTTGTATACTTTATATTTATTTGTTCACTTTGTCAACTATAAAAAATATGGACACGTTCAATGTCCATACCTTTATGCTTTCATCAACAGCCTTTCAATCGATTCTTCACTTACTGAGAAGATGGATGCGATACTTGAAACACTGAATCCTTTGTCTACCATCGTTCTATACATTTCTTTACGATTATTCTCGCTGCCTTGTTCGATTCCTTGTTCAATGCCTTGTTCAATACTTTGTTCGATTCCTTTTTTTATTCCTTCAGCTTTCCATTCCTTTGACTTTGCTTCCAGCCATCTCTTTTCAGCTTCACACATTTAACTTCACCTAAGCTTTCATCAATAGCCTTTCAATCGACTCTTCACTTACCGAGAAGATCGATGCGATACTTGAAATACTGAATCCTTTGTTTACCATCGTCCTATACATTTCTTTGCGATTATTCTCACTGCCTTGTTCAATTCCTTGTTCAATACCCTGTTCAATACCTTGTTCAATTCCTTTTTTTATTCCTTCAGCTTCCCATTCCTTTGACTTTACTTCCAGCCATCTCTTTTCAGCTTCACACATTTAACTTCACCTAAGCTTTCATCAATAGCCTTTCAATCGACTCTTCACTTACCGAGAAGATCGATGCGATACTTGAAATACTGAATCCTTTGTTTACCATCGTCCTATACATTTCTTTGCGATTATTCTCACTGCCTTGTTCAATACCTTGTTCAATTCCTTGTTCGATTCCTTTTTTTATTCCTTCAGCTTCCCATTCCTTTGACTTTACTT
>ENA-OPSR01000341-OPSR01000341.1-human-gut-metagenome-genome-assembly--contig:-NODE-341-length-20746-cov-6.865304_pt1 | contig 20746 bp, 41 predicted proteins | sample MGYA00241459_ERZ501910 | MGnify/ENA primary metagenome ERZ501910 (study PRJEB25962, sample SAMEA2042504) | human gut metagenome | biome: human gut; feature: human-associated habitat; material: faeces...
TTGTTAATACAGATGTTACAGAACCTTCTGCCATAGCTCCAACATCTTCCGGAGTATATACCGGTCTTGTTTCTGCTTTCGCCCACGTTGGAACTGTAGGGTCTATTTCTTCAACCTCTCCAATGATTTCATTACCATTTAATTTAGGCTTGTTCTTTAGCTTGTTGTAATCACTTGTACCTTCAACAAACTTCTCATCTAAGCCTAAAGTTAATGTTTCTTTATCTTCATTGATTTCAATTTGAAGCTTGTCTGATTCATCTTGTATATTCATTTGAATATCTTGCATTAGAATCATGTAATCACTTCCTTATTCAATACTCTATATACCTTTGTTGTCTTGATAGGAGAAGCAATAGCAACTCCTCCTTTTGTAATCATTCTTAATTGAATGTTACAAGTTCCCTCTTTGAAATTGAGCGTTTCTTCTTGACTCAACAACACTGAAATAACATTTCCTTCAATGTCTAAATCACTTTGTTCTTTTTTCAAGATATATCCGTTCTGTTCAAATACCACATAGATATTCTGCATTTCATTTAAATCAATATCATTTATTGTTATTTGAATTGTTGGCGTAGTTCCTTGTCTCATGATTTCACCTTGTAAGTCCAATCTTTACCTACTTCACCTTTATCAACTTCATACGCCCAATCTGCTAGAATCTCATGACCATTCTCATCTACTAGCGTTCCATCTTCTGTTAATAGAATTGTGGTGAAATGGTTCTCCATAATCATCTTTTCAATATTTGAAATTCTGTTCGATAGTTTTCCTGCCGTATTTGCGTCTAACGTATCTTTTACAGTTTCAAACCAATCATTGAATTCTGTTCTATTTGCATTCATTTCAGATTCATTCTGAGCCTTAATTTCTTTGAATAGCTCCGTTACTTGAGTGAATAAATCCAACGATTGAACGCTATTAATTGCGCTTGTAACTGCTCCACAACGTGTAGAATCTAATCTTGTATCAGTAATATCTGAGCCTTTAACTTCGTTCGAATTGCCTGTTACTGTTACCGTAGCTAATACTAAATCGTAAATAGAATCACTTCTTGTAATTCCATCATTGATATCACTTGCTACTAATGTAATGTTTCTGTATGCGTCATTATCATTCAATCTAAGAATGATATTGTAGCTTTTAGTAGCGCTATTCTTTTCTAGTGTGATGGTTTCGTCATCTTTCTGCCAATAGAACGCTCCATTAATATTCGCTCGTCCTGCCTTAACTGTAAGTGTTAAGCCTTGAGCTTTCTCAACTCTTAAATGGTCTGAACTAGAATCATCTACGAACACTCCATTTGTAAAATAACTTGAGAACAATCTTCTGAAAGCGTCATATAATACTAATCTATCACCATTTCTTGAGACGAATGGAAAATATGTAGTTGCTATTCTTCGTCATCCCCCTCTCCATCATCTTGAATTTCTTCATTTAATAATTCCGTAGCTTCTTCTTCAGTAAAGCCGTATTGCTTCATAAAGTACATAATCTTTAATCTTGGAATATCAAATGTTAATGCGTCGTTTCTTAACGCTTGTGCAGTGCTTTGCTTATCCTCAATATATGTATCGTCATAATCAATTGCAATGTCTAATGAATTGATATTAAGCTTTCTGCCTTGTGTTAATTCATAGAAGTATGCTATTGCTTGAATAATATCTTGAATATATGCAGTAGATTCTTTACGTTGTGAGTTTACTTCCTTCATTGCGTCTTGATTCTCACCAATGTATTCTGTAGCCGTCACGATTCTTCCACTTTCAAAGGTGTATTTCTTTGTACCGAATCCAAACATCATTGATAAGATACTTAACGCAGTTTCTAACGATTGCACAACTTCTTGTGTTCTTACTGTTGGATTGTATTCTTGCCATAAAGCTTTTTCTTCCGGTAGCTTGTCTCTACCTAACTGAACGAATATCTTTTTCATTTGTGGATTCATTTTAATCTTTCCATTCTCGTCTTTCTGCATTAATGCTTCATTCACAAGAACGATTTTATCCGATTTCAATAAATCTCTATTCCACATTGTCATTGTTAAATCAATTGTTTTTAGTGGAGCGATTGCACTCCAAATTTTAGGTAAGCCGTACCCTTGCATTTGTAAGTTGTTCACCTTTGCGTTTCTCATGATTGCAAACGGCTTTACAACATCTAATTGAACAATCTGAGCACGGTCTTTTATTTCTTCGCCTGTATCTTTGAAGTAATGTGTTTCTGCAATGTATCTTTCGTCTTGTCCTTTTAAGAACATGACCATCACATATACTTTCTTTAGTTTCTCATAATTTACTCCAACGAAAGCAACTTCCACAATTTCATCATTTATAACAGTTAATGGAAGGATATTCATTGAATCACAATAGTTGATTCTGATTTCTCCTCCACTGAATGTACCATCTTCATAAATCTCGGCATTTGATACAGTAACATAAGCTCCTACTGTTCCGTTTGCGGACATTTGCTCAGCTTGTTTCCTGTACATTACATCAAATCTATTCTTGTTTAGAATATCTGAGATAATGTCATTTGTAGCACTGTCCTCTGTTGCGTTTATATCTAGGATTTCAATAAGGTTTGCGTCATCCTCACACAAACGCTTTGCAAAGTCTGTCTTATCAAGTGTGTATTCCTCGTTATTTAAGGTGTATGCCGTATGAAATTCTGTTTCGGTATTTGTATACCACTTATTGCACAATTCAATAATCTCAATTGCGTTTGTATCTACATAATACCCTCTTTCGTTAAGGTAGTTTTGAAACCACGGTCTACGTGTGTTAGATGTTTCTATTTCTTACCTCCTTAAATCTATATATCCACTATGTGTGATAAATGTATAGCAGAACGAATCCCAATCATCATTGATATTGTTTACGTTCTCATCTTTTGGAATGTCTTTTTTTTCATCCCATACTAATTCGCTCAATGCATTTATTAAGTTCTTACAATGTTCTTCTATCTTCAACCTACCTGTTACAAGTAAGCTATCAACCGTTATAGGACGGTCTGTAAGCTCGTTCTTTTTTACCGGTGCAATTATACTACCGTCTAATCCTTCGGCGTAAAAATAAGCTCTAAGCGTGTTTATGAGTGTATTAGAAGCACTGTCCGGAAATATCCACTCTACATATCCGTAACATTCAACACAACGCTTATAGAACCTTACAAATGCTTTGCAAAATTTTGTAGCGTCTATTGAGTTTGACTTCTCCATGTCTCCCTCATCAAGTGCCCACATATAATCCCAATCATTTGTAAACCCTGTTAAGTGCCATGAATACTTTGAACCATTGTCTCCAAAGTCAACGCCTATGATTAAATGACTGAACCTTTTCCCTTCTTCCTTCATCTTTTCTTTTAGACTTTGATATTTGAATAGGTAAGGCTTACAATCATTAGCAAAATAAGGGAACACAAGTCCTTCGGCAACCATTCTTTCCCCTAGAATATCTCGCTTGTACCATACTGAATTCATGTCATATTTGCTTTTGATTTCTTCGATTCTTTCTTGGCTCATTGTAGCGTTGTCAAAAATATTGAAGTGCTCATATCTGTACCAATCTAATCCCATAAATTTATCTATGTAATTCTTATAGATGTCTGCATTTGGGTTTGATGGGTTTAAATCCCATAATGTAAATGGGTGTACGCTTGCAATCTGTCTTGCCATCGCTACCTTGATAAAGCTTGTTCTAGAATCATCACAATCGTAATGCTCATTTATTTCGGTCGCTATCCATCCTCCATATGAGTTACCTAATATACTCTTATATGAATCGGACTTTCCACCACCTGTAAATATCACTATCTTTTCGCCTGTCTTTGTTCGGACAAATAATGCTTCGTTTGATTTGTATTTGCCCCAACGACAACGCCCACGAAAGATATGCTCTAAGCCGAAACCATTGCAGTCACCTATATTTAATTTTGCATTCGGTAAGCTTGACCCACTCGCTAAATGTATTTTATCTTCACATGTTTCTAAATACATTGAAAAGATTATGCAGTGGTCAATCGTTTTGCCACTTCGTACCGCTCCTTCTGCTACACTTTGTTTGTAATTTAGGGCGGTCTTAATATAGTTCTTGTGTTTATCTGAAAATTTCCCCCAAGGAATCGTTCTAGTCATCATTTTAATAAATCTGCCAAAGGTGTTAAGTCCTCAATCTCATGTGTCATTGTTTGTTCAACCTTTTCGGACTGTCCAAGCATTTGTTTACCTAACCAAATAAGCATGGTCGTATTCCCTTTTGAAGCTTTGTCAAATTGCATACGTCTTAAACTTCTTTTTGAGTGACTTATACCTTTTTTATATGTCTGACAAAACTTTCTATTTCTTAATAATGTTCTTACTGAACATCCTAGGAAATCTGCAATTTCTTCTTGAGTACATCCAATAGAAGCAAGCTTTTCAACTGCTTCATAATCAATCTTTATTCTTGGGCGTCCTCCTGCGTGTTTCTCTGCTATTTTAATACCCCCTATAATAACAATCATATTGATTCAATTGCTTTTTAAGCCTTTGTAATCTTTTCCTTAAATCTCTTTTTCTATATTCTGATGTAGTGTTTTCTAATTCTTCTTCAACGCTTTTCATTTGGCGTAAATGTTCTTCTCTAGACGTGTCTTGCTTCTTCTGTTTCAAGTTCTGTAATCTCCTCTGTTCTTTTTAAGAATGTTACTGAATTATCATATTCATAAATGATGTCATTATTTTCATCAAATCCTACAGGCTTTAGAACCTTTTCAAAAATCTTATAAGGTGATTGTCCTGCTTTTGGTGAATTCCATAAATAATGCAAATAATCTTTCATTGTCATTCCTGCATATTTTGCTCTAGCTTCTGATGTATTTGTATTGAAACCCACCGCTTTGTTACGTTCAAAGTCTAAGAAGTACATATCCTTTTCAATATCTTTCCAATGTACTCTTCCATGTTTCTTTGCAATTTGTAAAGCTCCACTAAAGTTTCCTCTTGAGTAATCCCAATTCTTATTTAATGCGCAACAACAACAGTTATTCGAGCATTCTTTAAAGTGTGCGTCTGATACATAGAATCTCATGCCTAATTCATCACATAGCTCTTTCATCTTTTGAATGTATTTAGCCTTTACTTTTCTGTTAAGTCTTAAATATCCACTTCCATTTGAATGTTTTCTATAGAAATCTACAATATCAAATCCTGCACATTCACTAATCACATCATAATGCTCCTTAGCTTGCTTAATAGAGCGCATTTCTAAGCAAAAGAACTCCGTAGTAACTGCCGTTGCTCCTGCCTTTTTGGCTTCTCTAATTAAATCTAGATAGGTTTTATCTGATACACCTACAATAAATGGACGCAACCTTAAAGTTGCACCACCTTTTGATAATTCAGTATATTTTTTCATTGCTTCAAGTCTTTTTCTTGGGCTTGGAACACCTACTTCGATTTTTCTTGCGTCCTCTTCATCTAGTGTGATGATACTAAACTTAACATTCCAATTGTCTGCACCTTTGAATAATTCTTGATATTTAGGGTCGTTAAATACCCATGCCGATTTCGTACTAAAACAGATAGGATAGTTAATAGATTTCAAATACTTGAGCATTTCATAGGTTTTACCATATTTCTTTTCATATCCGTCGAATTGGTCTGATAATCCACCATATTGAATAGGACGTCTGTCTTTAATGTATTTATAGAATTGTGATTTTGTATCTTCTCCACTGAAAATCTTTTTGCATTTCTCAACATTGATACATTTCACATCTTTATTGAGATATGCTTCTTTACTTGCACCAATACCTCTTTGATATTGGCTAAAACAATAAACGCACCCAAATGAACAATTGGAATATGTATCAAATGTCACCGGTAATGAGCAATCTGCGATTTCTCCTTGTCTTATTAATCTAAGGCATAACTCATAATAATCTAAGATTTTCATTTTTTCATCATATGCAATCCTGTTATTTTTTATAATGAAATTAAATCCGCCTTGTAAAAGCGTGTTATATGAATATTGTTCACCTGTCCTATTTAGCTTTGAAATGTTCATTTTATTGTCGGTTGATATTACACCGGCATAATTAATTCCGTTTTTTTGCATAAAATCAAATATCTTTTTAACTTCACGCTCAAAGTTATTTGTCAAATTTATTAAACGTCCACATTTAGTTTCAGAACATTCATGCCATTTTTGGAAGCTCCTTATATCATCATCTAACAATAGTATTTTTGAACCATCTTCAAATTGATTTAGGCATGTATTCCTATTGAATGATACATACATCCCTTCTCTTAAAATGATTCTCGCTCGGCTTCCTAAATTCTGCCTGTAAGCTTTATAATCATTTGAATCATTTAAACACACAACGATTCTTTCATCTTCAATTCCACATTCTTTTAATGCGTGATACGTTTTACATTTTGGTCTATGGTAACTAGCTATTGCATAATAGATGTTATTCATGCATTAATTCCTTGATGTCGTAACATACTTTCAATTCAGTTACCTGCAAGAGTTTCTCTAAGAATAGTTGCTCTTCCTCTGTTTCGTATGTAATGATTACACGTTGCTTTTTTAGCATATCTTATGAATGTTCGCTAAATGCGTCCATAAGCTCGTTGTCATATCCTTCTGCTTCCATGTCCTCAGTTAATGCACTAATCTCAAAATCGCCGAACCCGAAATCTCTCATATCGATTCCATCAATTTCTTCTAGTTCTTCCATTTCTGTCTTTAATGCGTCTAAATCCCACGAAGCTTTTTCTGCCGTTTTATTATCTGCAATTCTAAATACTTTTACTTGCTCATCTGTTAAATTATCTGCAACCACGCAAGGAACAGTTTCTAAGCCTAATTCTTGACTAGCTTTATATCGTGTATAACCTGCAACAATCACTCCATTTTTATCAATAATAATAGGGACTATGAAACCGAATTCCTCAATAGAATTTTTAGCAAATTTCACTGCTCCATCATTGATTCTAGGGTTATTCTCATAAGGTTTTATCTCATTTAATCTTTTTTCAACAATGCTCATTATTCTCCCTCCTTTTAAACTTATAGAGCTTCATTTACGTTTAAACAAGTATTTGTATTCTTGATGTATTCATCAACGTATAATTCCTTTTTATCGCCGTTATACGTTACTTCATAATAGTTATCTGTGCTCATAGCACTAATCAATGCTTTATTGTTTTGAAGCACTTTAACCATCCACACAACGAACATTTCACTGATTGCAATATTTGGGTTTACTTGAAATACTGCGTTCATTGCTAATTCTTGAAATTCTTTTGAACCCATATTCTCCTCCTTATTATTAAAAGAACCGAGACAAATGCTCGGTAATATATCAAAGCCTAACGGCATGCCATTGTTGGTATTTAATATCTAATTTGGGAAGGACTTACTGATAGGCTTTGTAAACATGGTTGCAGGAGAAGGATTTGCACCGTTCGACCTCTAGCTAATAAGACTAGTGAGCTACTACTGCTCTATCCTGCTAAAACAATTATTACATGAAAAAATGCTCACATTGTGAGCACTTTCTTTAAATTCTTGTTTATCTTTCTTGGAATTTCTTCTCGAGCATAACCTACAATATTAGATGTCTTTTCTGCACTGAATCCCTTTATATATCTATACTCAATCATGGCTCGAGTCGTATCATCAAGTTGGCTTAATTTGTCTTTTACATAGTTCATTCTTCTTGCATAATCTGCATGAGCTAAGAATAGCTCGGCTTTTAAAGGATAAATAGCTTCATCCCTTTGTAGCTCCGCTATCTTTTGCTCATAGTATGTATAAGATTGGCATTCACACAAGAAGTGTCTCTTAATATCTTCATATGTGCTCATGAACTGTATACCTTATACAATCTATCCTTTAATTCGCCAACTTCACTTCTTAATTTCTTGATTTCTTTAGCTTGAGTATGAATTGTTGCGTTTCTTTCTTTTAAAGTCTGCTCCAATTCAATATTCTTCCTTCCTAATCTGTTATTCTTAGAAATTAACTCTTTAATCCTTTCTTCATAATTCATTTCTATTAAAACCACCTCCTAGAATGGTAAATCATCTGAAGCAATATCTAAATCACTTCCATCATTATATTCTTGTTGCGCAATTTGTTGTGTTAAGCTTTGTTGCGTATATGTATTTTGAACGCCGTAAGTGTTGTTATTCACTTGATATGGTTGTTGGTATGTATTTACATTCGGATTGTAGTTTTGCCCATTAGAAGCGTTTTTAGGTGGCAATTTCACGTTATAAGCTACAATCTCAGTAATGTAAACTTTTTGCCCTTGTTGATTCTCATAATTTCTAACACTGATTCTTCCTTCTACTGTAACTAAATCACCTTTCTTGCAATACATATTTACAATATCGGCTAATTTATTCCATGCTACGCAATTAATAAAATCTGTATTATCATTGATTCCATTTACTGCTACTGTAAATTTTGCTACGCTATTTCCTTTTTGTGTTTTAGACAACTCAATATCTTTAGTTAAGTGTCCTGCTATTACTGCTACATTAATCATTTTCATTCTCCTTTTAACTCATTAATTTATTTTTGTAACGATTATCCAATTCTTCCATAACATGCTTTCCACCATATAGTTTAGATGCGTAAACAATGTAGTCTAATTCATCTAGCATACTGTTCATCAAGTCTTTATTGGTACAGACAAATTTAATATTCTTTTGCAAAGATAAATAAGTTTGCTCAATTTGTTTATCAATTTCAGAAGCACTGCTTTTATCTAATCTGATAAAAGTATTTATTTTTATAGCATCTTCTCTTTGTTTTTTCCTTTCCTTTTCTAAGTTTTTTTTCAATTCTTTATTAATCATTTTCATTATCTCCTTTTAATGACTGCCCACAGAATGGACAACGAGGATAGTATTTGTTTCCATGATATGTTGGAATTGGAACAACTCCATGTTTACAAGTTGGACAACATAACATCAAATCACCGCATGGTCCAAATTCAATATCTATAGGTTTCTTTGGTGTTTCTTTATCCGTTAGATTTCTCAATAATTGAAAATATACCTTTGCACGAGCAGTCTCTTCTATGTCTGCTACTTTGCACGTAATTTGATGTTCTTTTTCAAGAGCTTCCAACACTTCTTCATATTTATTCATTTTCTTGCTCCTTATAAGGCTTTGGTAATGGCATCCAAGCTAAACCTTAAAAATCTATTTCACTATCAAGCTCATAATCATAATCATAGCCTTTACTGCTAATGAGCCATCTATCTTGCCATACGTCCTCACCATCACTAACAAGTATTTCCTCATCAACTTCAGGAACTAGACAATCGAGACAAACTGTAACCTCGTTTTTTGGTGGAAATAGAATCCACTCAGGCAAATCTGCTTTATAGACTAACTCCTGTAATGTTCCACATGCGTTCGAATAAAAGTCTTGTAAATATCTCTGAGTGTGATATCCATCACCACTTTCATCTAACACTATATTTCTAATCTTGTTTAAAGTTTCTTGATATTTATTCATTTTCATCTACCTCTAACTCACTAAATTCTGATTCTATTAAATCCTCATAGGTTTCGTAAGGTTCACTACTTTCTTTTGAGTAATAAACAAATGTACTTCCAGCCCTACCATCACTTTCCAAACTATCAAACAAATCATATAAACTACCGCCATAATTATCTATTTCTTCAGATAAATCATCTTCGCAGTAAATGAGTCCACCATATTCATATCTTTTATTCATATACCTTTATCTCCCTTTTTAGCTCGTCAATAGCTTCTAAAACATATTTCAAATCCATATCAAAGTTGCTAACCAAATCTGCCATAACGCAATTTGAATAGCCTTGTAACGCACTTGATAATGTAGAGTGAAAGGAAATCTGTTTCTTGATTTCCGTTTTAACTCCGTCTTTGCTAACTTGAATTGCATCTTGAACTAGCGTGAAGCTTTTTCCATCAGATATAATTCCGTATCCATTTTTTAATTTAATCATCTTCATCTTCTTCTTTCTCTTTCACTAATTCTTCATATTTATCGAGTATAAATGCATCCATTTCTTGCTTTGTGAAACCTAGTTTTAATAATTCATCTTTACAATTCATTCCATAATTCCATATATCATCACTCAATAATTCCTCTAGTGAATCATTATTAACATCTATATATTTACATCTGTATTCTAAGATGTATTGTTTATACTGCTCTATTTTTTCTGCCAAATCATTTATTTCTTTTTTGGCTTGTGCAACATCTTCACTATGTGATTCTTGCTCATCTTTTAGTTCTCTTTTTAAGTGCTCACTATTAAATTTCAATATGTCATATTCTCTCAATGACATTTGCACAAAACTTTCCATTAAAAGTCATCCTCCTTTGGCGGTAAGCATCTAACTACTAAACCACTTTGAAGAAAATCTCTAATCATGTCTTCGTATTCTTCTTTTGTAAATTTATTCAAATCAATATCAAATGGCATAATTTTACATCCATATTTCCTATTTATTTCATGATATTCTTCAAATGTCATACCTCGACATCCTCATCTTGTGGCATTTGGAATGTTTCACCGTATGAACATTCGTACCATTCTTGAATATCGTTTAAAACTGCTAAAGCTTTATATTTAGTAGTATATGTACCTAAACAAACGCTTATACCGCTTTTGCCACTTAATGTAATCACTGCATATTTAACGCCGTGTTCTTCAATTGCGAAAAAGTCGCAATCCATTAAAATTTTTCCACATTGGCTTCTAACCCACATACGCTAGTACCCCTCCTTCAATCTTTGATAGTTGATTTTATTCTTTCCACAATAAGCGTCATAAACCTGTTCAATTGTGAATCCTAGGTATTCTGTGACTGCAATTAATATTTCAAGCGCATGATGACAACAACTAGCTATATCAACCAATGCATAAGGTAATTCATAAGAATTTGCTCTCATTTGTTCCAATAATCTATTGGCTTCGCCTTTTTCTTTTTCAAATTCATACAATGACATTTCGCCAAGGTTGATATTATTTTGATAACTTAATACAAAATGCCAAATATCAACTAATTCGCCTAATACCTTTCCCATATCTACCGGAGGTTGTGTTTTTTTCCACCAACACCAATCTCCTTTTAATTCATGTGTTAATTCTCCTACTTCGTCAAGGATTGCAAAAGCGAGTTTATCATCAGTAATCTTCTTTAATCCATATGCGCTCATAATTGATTTATCTAATTTGGCTTGCTTATGTAACATTTCTTTAATTAAATCGTATTCTTTAATTGTCATGTTTTTTAATCTCTCTTTCTAAATACAATTTATCTAATTTTTCTTTTACAATATCTTCTAATTCTTCAAGTTCCATAATACTTTCAAAGCCTAATACACTGCGTCCCGTAATTAATTCCTTATACTTAGCCATATAATAGTCAGATTTAGATAAGTCCTCTTCATGTCCCTTATCTGAAGCTCTGTATCTATATTTCCATACATTGCACAAGCAGAAACAAGCGACAATATCTTTTCCAAATACTGCTATCATTTCATCAATACACTCCATTGCTCCATCTCTGTTGTAATGTTGAGGATGATTGACCATGTCGATTTCATTATCATTTTTTTCTTCTTTAGGTTCGAAATAACTCAACTTTCCGAAAAAAGCTAAACCTCCCTCTTTAACTTTCCATCTGCACACGATACAAGGATGTTCACATTCTGATAAATATTCATATTTGCATTCATTGCATTTTTTTCCTTTTTTTGGCTTTAAGTAATCCATTTATTTCACCTCATCAAAATCCGAATAATATTCAACGCTTACGACTTCACCGTGCTTTGTTTGCAGTTCTATGATTCGTTTCTCTAGCTCTTTGTTTTGATACTCTAATGTTCTGATTCTTCTTCTGTATTCTTCATACTTGAAAATACATTTAGTCGCTTTATCTTGTTCTTCTTGAATCCTTTTTCCTACCAATATGCTATATAGAAGAAGTGTTGCACCACTTCCACATATAGCTCCACAAATCAAATTAATCATTTAATCCCCTCTCTTATGCTCTTAATATTTCCCTTCTCACTCGTTCCATTTCTTTCTGTACATCTGCATACGATTGATTGCTTTCTTGTGCATAGAATTTAGAATCAAGTTTTACAGGATTGTTCTTATTTCTTTTCATCCATTCATCATGAACCCACTTCTGAATCACTAGTGAATGGTTCTTGTATTTTTTTCCGGATGTTTCAATATACTCATCCAAAATCTTTATATGCTCATCTAATGAATCACCATATAAATCTAATAGGTGTGTGTGTTCTTTATCTGTTAATTGAACGTGTTTAAATTCTCCGTATTTGTGTTTACTTTGTGTATTAGTATTTAATTTATTAGTATTTGGTTTATTAGTATCTTTATAAGTGTAGGGGTTTTCAAGTACTTGAGTTTCAACACCTTGCTTTTCAATACCTTGATTTTCAAGGGGTTGAAAATCCACCTCTTGAGGATTCTCAAAAAATGTATATTGATATTGAATTCTATTGCTATTTTCATTAGGATATATCTTCTCTACTCTTAAATATCCATTCTTTTTTAATTCCTTAATTGCACTTTCAACTGAATCTTTCCCATCTTTTACAATTCCAACTAATCCCTTTACTGTATAATGCCAATCTTCCGGTAAACCAAGAACAACACTTAATAAGCCTATTGCTTTTAGTGATAAGCGTTTATCTTTTAAATGTGTATTGCTCATCACTGTATAGTTTCTGCTCTTAATAACTCTAATTACTGCTATTTTGCTCACCTCCAAGCACTACGACTTGTTTTAGGATTTCATCAATGATTTTGTCGGTGTATTCGATATAGCATTTTAATTGCACATCATTGAAATATCTGCCATCATTTTCTAATGCCATATATATTGCTATCAATCTTTCTTTGTTCAATCCGTCTTTTGTATAGCTTATATATTCATTTAAACCATTACATCCTGTTAATCTGTAAATAAACATTTCTGTAATATCATGAACTGTACACGCTTCATTAAATACATCCTTTGAATTTGTATCTCCTATGCTTCTTTCTGCAATTTGATAAAACAAGTTGAATTCATCAAAGTAAATTTGCTTTGCTACGTTTACTGCCATTTCTTGCTCTCTCATAAAATCTCTACCTCTATTCTTGGATTCACTTTATCCGTAAATACTGAATGATTCACTTGATTAATGTATTTCCTTGAATCATCCTCTAAAATTCCTGTTCTAACTAATGAATCTTGAATGAATTTAGTTGCAAATGTTACGTTATCAACATCACGCCTTGAATTCGGTTCATACCAATTGATATTTAATTTAATTGGGTAGTTCTTAACTTCGTAAATTTCACCAAAGTTTACTGCCTGTAAGATATAAGCCATAACTAATCGCTCATTCTTTTTCTTCATTTCTGCGCCTTTGTAGCGGTTCGTTCTGCAAGCATTAATATATTCATTCAATCCATCTAGTTTTCCTTTAATTACAAATTTTATTTTCTTCCACCTTGATTCCTTTATCTAAATAGTATTGAGTACTGATTCCTAATTGTTCTGCATAATCTAATATGCAATCAATTAAGACTCCCATTTGCTTTGTATCCATTTGTGATGAGCCTAGAAACAATCTACAATTCACAAATTCGTTTCCATTGTCTCTTATCTCAGTACCCAATATTTGAACTGCTCTAACTCCATGAGCTTGAGCCAACGAATCAACACCATCTTTCAACACTGAAACATAGGTGTATAAAGCTTTAGCCATTCTTAGAAATTCGCAATACATATCCCATGTATCGTTGTAGCTAGCGTTTTCGTTTTCGCTTATTTCCTTGATTAATGCCCACATAAGCCGATTCTGATTATTCGTACGTAAATGTTTAACCGAATCTATAATCACGCTATATGCCCCTTTTTCGAGTGTCTGAGCGTATGATTCGTATATTGGCTCAGTTAATTCAAATGTTATTTCTAGATTTCCATCTTCATTTCTTGATTTTCGGATGAAGTTACCTATCAACTTCGTTTTCAAAATCTCATTTGCTCCATTTCTTCAAATTTTTGAAGTCTAAACAATTCTTTTTGCTCTTCTGTGATTCCTAATTCTTCCATTTTTTTGACATCCGTCCATGAATCTTGATACGGATTGAAATTCTCATCCATGATGTAATTTTCTAAATCCTCAATCCTTTTAGCTTGAGAATAATAGATTTCTCTAGGATATGATTCTTGATTCGTGATAACATTGTATGAATGCATATTTACCTCCTATAGATAGTTTTTATGAAATATCTTCATAAATTCATTTCTTGTGTGTACTTCTTCAAATGCCTTTTGGCATTCCTTTTTAAGTTTCATGTCTAATTTGTGATTGAAATGTACTCCTTCACTGCTCATGTTGTGATGTCTAGCACATAAACGTACATAACAACCATGCTCAATAGACTTTTTTCTATTTGCAGTGCCGAAATAAATCTCATGTGTATGTAAATCTAAAGTTGAATCACATACATAGCATTTAGACATATCTTTTTGTAAGATTGACTTATCTCGTTTTATTTCCAAGTTACCTTAACACTAGATTTAACTTGTGTTTCCTTTGCTAATTGGTGCATAAGACCTAATTCATTCACTAACTTTGTATCAATAGTTGTTCTTGTGTATGGTTCTACATATGCAATTTTCACAACATCATTTTCAAATGATTTGATACCGTTCTTTTCCATTGCTTCTAAGATATTTTTCTTAATATCTTTTTCTAATTTGTCCATTTCCTTTTTGTATTCTTGAAATGATTTTAATTTACTTAATGCTTCCTGTTGAATTTCAATTTGCCCATTTGTTACGTTTACTAATTCCATTTTTCTTTCCTCCTTATGCTTTCGCATTTTCTTTGTAAATAGCTCCGTACGCCTTAATTAATTCCACTAGACCGTTTCCATTTAGATTAGGAATATCTTGTGAACTGATTTTATATTCGGCTTTTAAATGCTCACAAAACGCTTCTGAATGTGTATCAATTCCTAGCTTCTGTAATTCATTTTGCGCTTTAAAACACCTCATGCGAATTTCATTCAACTTGTCATTGTTTTCTGATTTCTGTTGTTTTGTTTGTGCATTTTGAATAGCTTCATGTTGCTCGTCTGTATCTGCGTCTTTTGTATCATCTAAGTTAAATAAACCGTTTAACGCATACTTTCTAGCATATGAACTGCATGAACCTGTTACTTGTGAAGCGTCCATTCCTTTTTTATTTTCTTCTTCTCTAGCCATTGCTTTTACTTGAATTAATTCATTTGAATCCCAATCGTTTAAGATTGTGTTTGCTACGACATAATATCTATCTTTAACGACTTCAATTTCATCAGTAAGGATTAGAGTTGCTCTATACTTAACACAAATCTTTTTTGCTTCTGCTAAGATATCCTCTGCCGACCTATAACTATATTTACCAAACTTGTTATATTGATTCTTCCCCACTTTCATTTCGTTTTGTATATGAGATAGCTTTTCATATACATTCATTTTCTTTTCTTCCATTCTTCCGTTTCTCCTTTTTTTCTGCTATAATGTATGTGTTCTTAATTTAAGAACGTCATTTCTTGTGTATGCGTGCTTTTGTCGAGTGCGCACCTCTTTTTTTTATTGAAATAACATTCCATAAGTCTTACCAAAACATGCGATAGTCATTAATAGAATCATAATTGTTGCGAATAACAGAATATTCACACACGTTGTGATTCTTTTTTGATATCTTTTTTCTCTTAAAAGTTCTTTTTCTTCCTTGCTTAAATGTATTCGTTTTGGATTAAATGGATAAATGTTCAATTCCATTTCTTCATCTTGAATACTGTTCATTCTTATATCTTCCATGTTTATCTCCTAAAGCTTTTTCTAAATTCCGGACAACATTTTAAGAATGTTTCTGTTGGAATTACATTTTGTGATACGTTCTTATAAATAAATGTGTCTTTCCAATCAATTCCATTGTCTTTCTTGTACTGTTCACGAACTGATTTCATAACTTTGTGAGCATAGTTTCTTTGAGTTTGTTCTTGAAAAACATCCCAATCAAACAATGAAACTAAATCATCTTTATTAAGCAACGCTTTATAATCAATAATCACTTGCATACACCTCCATTCTAGATTCACAAGTATTGATTTCATTTACCTCTTGTAAATCTCTCACATTCAGTTGATTAGCAATTTCTTTTGCTTCTTCACTGTCATGTGCTTCAACTTCGAACGTAACATTTGCAGTTACGTCGAAGGTTACGAAATATGTTCTAGTCATTTCATTCACCTCTTTTCTTCTTTTTTGGATTCGTTAAGGATACAAGCGATATACCCTTTATCGAATTCAGATAGCTCATAGTCTTTCTTTTCAAGTAAGCCTAGAGCTTCAAAAATTCTCTTATCTAGTATTGTTTCACCTCCATGACCTGTCATCATCAGTGCTAGTGGGTCAACTCTAGCAGATAAGCCTTTCGGCTTATTTCGACTAATTCATTAATGGTTCTGCATTTTGAGTGATTCGCTCAACTTGATTCAATTTGAATAAGTAAGCTTTTGCTAGGAAGAAATTGTTTTCGACTTTTTTCTTCTCCGTTTGTATCTGTATACTTCTTTGCTTTAGGTTTCCATAACTTTGTACAAGTTACTGCATGCTCACCTTTCTTAACTTTGAATCCCAGTTCTTTCCATTTTTGGAAAGTGTGGAGAGGTTCAAATTCTCCCATTCCTAGTACCTTTTTTTCATTTTGGATAATTTCTTCGTTTGTCATTTCTTGTGTCCTCCTTATTGATTAGCTTTTAATCTTTCTATTTCTTCTCTAAGCATTTGATTTTGCTTTTGAAGAATAATCTTTCTTGTAAATTCATTACTGAATTTATTGAACATTTTGTCTTTATATTCTTGTTGTCTTTTTCTAATTTCTTCTTGTGATTTCATTTCTTGTATCCTCCGTTTAGTACTCATTTGTACTCATTTGTAACTTACGTGTGTATTATATCCCACATTGTGTACATTGTAAAGCATAAATTGTAATTTTTGTGTACATTTATATTTTTAATGATAAAATGAAATAAAGGAGGTTATTTTTTTTGACTACAGGAGAAAGAGTAAAAGAGTTAAGGAATGCATTAAATTTAACTCAAACAGAGTTTGGTTCAAGAATTGGTGTTTCTAGAAATTCTGTTGCAAGTTATGAAAGTGGTGTTAGAAATATGAATGATTACATTCTTAAAAACATCTGTAGAACATTTAACGCCGATTATTTTTGGCTTACTGAAGGAATTGGAGATATGTTCTTGGATGTACCGGATAACACTATTGACGAACTCATAGAAGAATACCAAATCAATCCAAACCAAAAGCCACTTATCAAGGCTTATCTAAAATCAAGTGAAGAAACGAAAGAAAGGTTATTAGATTTCATTTATGGAATCATTAAGGAATTAGACAATGCGGAACAAAACTAAAACACCACCTATTCAACAAGGTGGAAGTAAGAAGAAAAAGATATTATTATGGTGTGCAATTATTATTGTCGTTTTTTATGCAATTATTGCTATTATGCCTAGTGAACCTCAAAAAAATCTTACATACACTGAAGAAATTGCAGAAAATTGGGATGTACCGGAAAAAGAAGTAAAATCTATTGTATCTGTTGCTAAAGAACTAGGAATCAAAAAATCAAAACTTCATATCACTCATTTAAATGAGGATTCTTGCACAATTAAATATATAGACACTGATATTACATTTAATATTAAAGATGATACTGTAAGCACTGTTAAAAAGGATGAAACAGTATTCTATGAAAATGGTTCAGTCACTAGAATGCCTAGAACTGTTATTATGACACAAGCAGAAAAAAAGGCTTTATATGATTGGGTAAAAATGGCAATCGCATTACATTCAGATTTCAATATATCTGAATTAGATAAAATCTCAAATTTTGATTGGATTAAACAAGATAATTCATATGCAGTAAAAGGATACGCATATGTAGATGATAAGAAACTTGGCTTTGTCATCACTTGTGATTGGACAGGAAACACTGATGAAGCACCAACTTTTAAAGAAATACAATGGTTTCAAAACTAAAAAAGAGCGAAATTAATCGCTCTTTTCATCTGTGGAATTTATCCAAATCCGTTGAGTATACTCATAAACTCTTGCCACTTCTTTTTCTTCTAACTCTTCTAACATTCTATTAATTAATACATACATTTCATACTTCGTCACGTGGCTTCCCCCTTTCTTTATAGTTTTTAATAACTCTAAGGTTATTACGAATATAACTATATTTCAAGGGTAATTTTTAGTTCTAAAATTTGTCTTTCTCCATAAATTGTACAATACCTTTATCGGCTTGAGGTAACCAATGAGCATATACTGAAAGTACTGTATCGAGGTTATCACCTAATCTTTTCGCAATGTCATAAACTGAGAAATTCACTATTCCATCTGTAACCATATTATTAATCATATAGCTTGCGCATGAGTGCCTTAAATCATGTGTTCTAATAATAGGTATCTGCTCATCCTTCTGTAACTTGATATTTGTTATTCTGATTACACGCTTTAATTCATCTTGTACTCTATTCACATAGAACGGTAGTGTAGTTCCGAAAATATAATCATCTGCATTTGCGTGTATCTTCTCTTTAAATATCTTGTATTCATCAACTAAGAATTGTGGCATAGTAATTGTTCTATAACTGTTATTTGTTTTAGGCGTTGTAGCCTTTCTAAGAGCATTTGACCACGTTTTGCTTATCTTTATAGTGTTATTAATAAGGTCAACATCTTTCCATTGCAGAGCCAACGCTTCACCTATTCTCATGCCCATGTAGAATTGATTCGTAAATAACAAATGAAATACATCTTTTTCTTCATTTACAATAAATTTGTTGAATTGTTCTACTGTCCAATATTTCATTTCTTTTTTCTTTTCGTTGGGGTCTTTTTTTAAATCAATCTTATTGCATGGATTCGTTTGAATATATCCTTGCCTTACTGCATAATTTAATACTGCTCTAAATTTCGCATAGCAATTTACCATTGTAGAAAAAGACATTGATTCTAATAATTCATTTATTACAGATTCAATTTCGCTTGTTGTAATCTTTCTAATTTCACATTCTCCCAACTTATCTTCCCAAAGTGTCAATATAGCTCTTTGTGTTAAGTATGAGCTTTCCTTAATCCTCTTTTCCGAGTATACTTGATATTGATAAGATAGTTCATTGAATGTGATAGTTGCATTTGGCTCTTTCAAATTTTCTTTGAAGATAATCTCTGCTTTTATAGCGTCTTTCTTTTTTTCAAAACCACGCTTCTTATATTGCTTGGTTTTAGCATTCAATTTGTATGAACCATAATACATCCATTTACCTGTTGTTTCATCTTTTTTAACTGCCATTTCTTGCACCTCTTTTTCTACATCATACACAAGAAAAAGGATAAAAAAAAGGCATAATTCATGAAAGAATATGCCAAAAATATGCCAATATTCCTATATATGCTTTATATATAGGCTTTTATCTATTATACCATATTAAAATGGCTTGAGCACCCTCAAGCCACTATTTATTAAAATGAAATCCTTTATATTCAGCACTCGTATTTGTACATGCATTTACAAGTGTGTCTGACAAAATTTTTAAATCACTTTCATTTACACCCTCATGATAAATTACATCCACAAGTTTGTCTTCATCATCATACGAAGAAGTTAATCCATTTTCAGCAATTTCTGTTTGAAATTGTTTAGCCGCCTCCTTAGAATCAAAACTATATGTAAGTGTGACCGGAAGAATTTCTTCTTCAGCCTCTTTAAATCCCATAATATCCGATTCCATATTTTTTAATGGACTTACACTTGGTTGAATCTCTTTTTCAATAGGTTCATCAATATCTGGGCATAAGAATTCATCTAACTCTTCCTGTCTTTGTTTATCACGACGTACTTTGCCAACAACTGCACATGCGCCAACTGTAATGGTTGCAGCACCTACTAAAAATTTAAAAAGATTCATAATTATTTCCTCCTTGTAATGGCAACTCCGTCTCCATAATCATAAAATGCTGTTTCATAATCGGAAAGTTCTGCCAAATACGTATGATAATCATGGATCTTGCGAACTAATTGGCGTGTATTGCGATTACGCGATAATTCTGGATGTTCTACAAGCCCATGAAAATTCATATTATCTGATACAATTATACCATTCTCATTCAAATGGATACAGTATTTCTCAAAAAAACGTCGATATTGTGCTTTAGCTGCATCAATAAAAATACAGTCAAACATACCATCTACATCTACTTCAAGAGCGTCCCCTTCAATCAATGTGATTTGGTCAGATAATCCACTTTCCTCAATATTCTTTTTTGCCTGAACGATCATGTCAGGATTTCTTTCAATTGTGACAACTTTCATTCTAGGATCTAACTTAGCTACTTCAATAGATGTACGCGCAATTGCAGTTCCTAACTCCAAAAATGACAGGCATTGATTTTCTTGAAGCTTTTCTAACAAGAACTTTAACCCACCATCCATCATAATAGGCACTTGATGTTCTTTTGCGTATTGTTCTAAATCACTCATTTTAATTCTCCTTAAAAGAAAAGTGAAGTAGTAACTACTACTTCACGAATTGTACAATTGCCATTGGAGCTGCATCTCCACGACGGATACGTGTTTTTA
>ENA-OPSR01000363-OPSR01000363.1-human-gut-metagenome-genome-assembly--contig:-NODE-363-length-19898-cov-2.013607_pt1 | contig 19898 bp, 22 predicted proteins | sample MGYA00241459_ERZ501910 | MGnify/ENA primary metagenome ERZ501910 (study PRJEB25962, sample SAMEA2042504) | human gut metagenome | biome: human gut; feature: human-associated habitat; material: faeces...
TATTGCAGGTATCAGCCTGAAGATGGATCTGAGATGGTAAGTTTTATTCCTGCGGAAAAGGTTCACTTTCCAGCTTCCGTCCGTCCGCCATATGATAGCGTTTCTTTTCGGTATCCGAGCGAAGAGGACGGGTATGCAGGCTCCGGTACCGGGAAGGACTCATGTGATAAAATTTTTCGAAGGTATGTGCAAAATGCTGCCGGCTGTTATATCCGGAAGAAAAGGCAATATCCGTAATGTGAAGAGTGCTGTTGCACAGAAGAAAGGCGGCCTGCTCCATACGCTTGCGGTTGATATAAGTGTTGATGGTACAGCCGTTTTTTTCTGTAAAAAGTGCCTGGAGGTAGGATTTATTGATCCCTGCATATGCGGCAATGGCAGGAATATCGATGTCTTCCAGATAATGTTCATCAATATACCGGAGCGCTTTTTTCAGATAAACACTTCCCTGGGTGTTCCGGCTGGAGCGGGCGCAGAAAGCAAGTTCTGTGAGCATACGGCCAAACAGAAGAAAGAAGAGAAATTCTTCCTCCTTTATCTGATCGGAACTGCGCTGTAAAAAGGTGAGAAGGTCTTTCAGGCTGTATCCGAAATTCCGGGAATCCGTGCCGGAGCAGAATCCCCGGGAGGAGGCAATAAAATTCCAGAACCGGGAAAATCCGGGATCTTTTTTCAGAAGAAGGTCCAGAGAAACCGGGCTTTTTTCGGAGGTGAGGGAAAATTCCAGATTCAGGATCGAGCATGGAAAACCGTCCGGGATCTCAAGCCTGTGCGGGATACCCGGGCGTATAAAGATAAACTGCCCGGATTTCAGCGGAAATTCCATGTCCTGTTCCTCATCCATGCAGAAAACCCGGCAGGAACCGGAAGTAATGTACATGATCTCATAGCTGGAATGTGTGTGATGTTCCATATGATAATACGGCAGGGAAAGGGCATAAAAGGCGGAAATATGAAAATATCTGGAAGAATCCTGAAAAATATCTGGCATGAAAAACCTCCTGAGCATGTGGTGAGATCACGAATATCCATTTGACTCGTATATTCGCAATCCACAGTTGCTGTAATGTCCGTTTTGTGGTCTGTGAACAGTATATCACGTAAAAATAAATGCGACAATATATTGCATTTTTTCATTCAGGGGATGATACCTGTCACCTTGTGGAAAATCCGATGATATACTGAAAGCAAGATTACAAAAACGGGAGGATATTTTGTATGAGCGACCAAAACGGGAACATGAAAACGGCCTGGATATCCAGTTCCGTATCCGTGAAAACGGCGTGGTAGAGCTGTCAGATCTTTCTTCACAGGAAGTAAAAAAGGCAGCCATGGAGCCGAAGGAAGATATTTATTATCCGGCTGTTGAGATCCACAGAAGCGGCACCGGAAGCCTGAATATGCATGCTTACAAAAACAACATCAATCAGTCCTCTGTAGACTTTGTTTATGAGAAACATGAACTGAAAGAGCAGGACGGTGGAAAAGAACTGGAGATCGTAATGGTTTCTCCGGAAAAGCTGAAAGCCGTATATCATATGCGCCTGTTTGACGGAGTTCCGGCAGTGCAGACCTGGACAGAGATCACCAACGAGGGAAGTGAAGATCAGGGCCTGACTTACGTTTCTTCTTTTATATATCAGGGAATTTCCAGAGGCGGTGACAAACCTTATTACAAAAAAACAGATATCTATGTACCGTTTAACAGCTGGTGCTGTGAGGCACAGTGGCAGAAATATGATGCAGAGACACTGAACTTAAACGGAATGGTCGTAGACGGATTTAATCATCAGGGATATGGACTGAACCGTTATTGTTACAGTGGAAAGGGAACCTGGTCTACCTGCGAGTATCTTCCAATGGGAATTGCCGAAGACAGAGAAACAGGGGAAACTTATATTTTCCAGGTTGAAAGTTCCGGACAGTGGCTGATAGAATATGGTTCCGCCCAGGGTGGGAATCTGTATCTTACTGTAAGCGGTGCCACAGAGCAGGAGCACGGCTGGTATAAGAATCTGAAACCGGGAGAATACTTCACAACTGTTCCGGGCCAGCCGTTGTAAAAGGAGGTCTGAATCCGGCAGTAGCAGCGCTGACCAGATATCGTAGAAAGGTACGCAGAGCGAATCCGGACGATGAGAAACTGAACGTGGTATTTAATGATTACATGAACTGCCTGATGGGAGATCCCACAACAGAGCGGGAGCTTTCCATCATTGACAAGGCGGCAGAGCTGGGATGTGAATATTACTGTCTGGATGCAGGATGGTATGACGACGGATTCTGGTGGGACCGTGTCGGTGAATGGAAGGAAGCATCCGGCAGATTCCCTGGAGGCCTGAAAGAAGTCTGCGATTACGCACACAGCAAAGGCCTGAAAATGGGACTCTGGCTGGAAATCGAAGTTATGGGAGTTGCCTGTGAGCTTGCAAATAAACTTCCGGATGACTGGTTTGTCTGCCGCCATGGAAAACGCCACATTGACAACAAACGTTACATGCTGGATTTCCGCAATCCGGAAGTACGGAAATACTGCCGTGATGTAGTGGACAGGCTGATCCGTGATTATGGCGTAGAGTACTTCAAGGTGGACTATAACGTAACGATGGGATACGGAAGTGAATTGAACAGCGACAGCTGTGCAGATGCCATCCGTGAGCATTATGAATGCCTCCATCAGTGGTATGAGGAGATCTTCCGTGATTATCCGGATCTTGTTGTGGAGAACTGCGGTTCCGGCGGACAGCGTATGGACTATGGTATGCTGAAAGTCTTAAGCCTGCAGTCCACCAGTGACCAGACCGATTATCTCTACAATGCCAATATTGCAGCCAATGTGGCAAGTGCGGTTGCCCCTGAGCAGGGTGGCATGTGGGTATATCCGTATGAGGATGAAGAAGAGCATGTGATCTACAATGTGGTAAACGGTATGCTCCTTCGCCCGTATATCAGCGGTATGGTATGGAAGCTTGGCGAGAATTCCATGAACCGTATGAAAGAGGGAATCGCCCTGTATAAGGAAATTCGTGAGGAAGTCCGTGACGGTGTGCCGTTCTTCCCGCTGGGCTTCGGTACTCTGAAGTCGGAAGTTCTCGCTTACGGAGTAAAAGCAGAGAAGAATACCTATCTTTCTGTATGGACACCGGGAACAACAGAAGCGGTGATCCCGCTGGAAGACGCAGAGCAGATCAGTAAGGTATCCGTAATCTATCCGAAAGAAGAGATGTGCGAATATAAGATCGAAAATGGAAATCTTGCAGTGAAGATGCCGCAGGAAAAAGCAGCCAGACTGTTTAAGATCGAGATGAAATAAGAAAGATATAAAGTCCTTTTTATTGGACTGTAAAAACGACGAATGATGAAAATTACAGGAAAATAAAAAGAGTGATACAAGGCAAGATGCAGATAAAAATACAGCCAGGAGTATCGGATGTAGATTCTGATATATTCCTGACTGTATTTTTGTATGGCAGTAATTTATGGAAATGTCATAGTCCCGGTAAATGGACAGTATTGTTTGATTTACCGGATATCCGCACCCGGTTTCATGATCTGAAGCAGGATCACCGCACAGATGATCGCTCCGATACCGGGAATGGCACCTCCGATTCCCACAAACCGAAGTCCGGCATATTTTACGATCACACCACCCATAGCAGAACCGGCTGCAATACCGAAGTTAAAGAAAACCGAGATCAGAGAAGAAGCCAGGTTTACACAGGCAGGGTGATCCCTGGTGGCGATCTTCAGGAAATGCATCTGCAGCGGTGAATTCAGAAGATACATCACAACACCCAGGATAAAAAGTACCAGTCCTCCGCTTACCAGATTGTGGGTGGCAATGGGAAGAAGCAGCAGACATACAGTCTGGATCACATAGATCAGAGGCAGCATGCGGATGCCGGTTTTGTTTGCCACCTGACCGGAACTTACGTTGCTGGTGATAGCTGCAATACCGAAGATCAGAAGTGCAAGGCTTAACATGGAATCCGGAATGTGAAGTTCCTGCTGGAAGATCGGTGTCAGGTATGTATAAAAACAGTAAGTGGAAGCACCGGCCAGAAAAACAATGGCACAGCCGATGGAGATCCTTTTATCCAGAAAAAGCTTAAACTGTTCCAGGATACTTCCTGCTTTCAGACGGTTCTGACGTGGCAGTTTCATAAACAGAAGCGCCACAAAGATCGTGATAAAAGCCGCACGCCATCCAAAAACATGAGTGATGGTGGAAGCGATAGGCACACCGATGACCGAAGCGATACTGAAGCCCGAAAAAACACCTGCGATCACACCCGGGATATGCTCCGGGATGGAAGCAACATCTTCCGCATAAGTCATGGAGATGGAAACCACAGTACCGGAAACGACAGCCGTAAGAATACGGAATACCAGAAATACCATGTAATTGGTAGCAATGGCACAGATCAGGTTGCAGAGTGCAAACAGTGAAATTCCAAGCATGGTAATACGGAAACGGTTGTATTTTCCCACATAGGCAGCCAGAAACGGAGTGCCCAGGCCATAGGCGAAAGCAAACAGAGATACAATACTTCCGGCCTGTGTCAGTGAAATCCCGAATCCGTCAGCAATTTCCGGCAGGATACCGATCACTGTATATTCACTGGTACCCAGAAAAAAGCTGAGCATGATCAGGCCTACAACAGCCGGATTAAAAAATCGAGCTTTGGATGATGACATGATAATAAGTCCTCCCTGAAAAAATAAAGATCAAGTTTCTGCATCAGAGAAATCTTCTTCAATGCGGTAAAAGAATATCATAATTTTCACCGTGTTTCTTGTTTACAGCTGTCAGATTTTTGTAGTATATTGATATCAGAAAACGGGGAGGAGTAGAAAAAATGGCAATACCGGTATTTGGAAAAGAACAATATCCACTGCGCAAAGAGTCCGGACTTTCCTATACGATCTCGGATATTTACAAGCATGTGCCGCTACATACCCATAATCATTATGAACTTTTTATTATTTCAGAGGGTACGGCCTATCATTTGATCAATGATTCCGTGCAGACGGTGAAAAAAGGAGACCTGTTTTTTATACGCCCCAATGATATGCACAGTTACAGCTTTTTTCATTCAGAGAATTTCTGTGTCCGGAATCTGGGCTTTTCCACCCAGGTGCTTCGAAATGTTTCTCTGTTTCTGGAACAGGAAGAAAAGATGGATAAACTGATAAACAGCGAGATGCCGGCCTATGTTCATCTGGAAGGGGAAAATTTCCGCAAAGTCCTGGATGCCATGGATACTGCCGGAAATCTGGTAAACGAAAGCCATCCCAGGCATGCAAGATATCATGCACAGTGTATCATTGCGCTTCTTCTGGAGGATTATTTTTTTACTTACGATGAAAAGGATCCCTGGAATCAGATGCCGTCCTGGCTGTCAGAACTTCTCCTAAATATGTCCAAGATCGAAAATCTTCAGGAAGGCTATGAAAGAATGTGTGAGCTGGCACCCTGTTCTCCGAGTCATCTCTGCAGGCTGATGAAGCAGATCAGCGGGAAAACTCCTACTCAGTATATCAACCAGGAACGTCTGAAATATGCGGTCTATCTTCTGGCGCAGACAGACAGGGAGATCCTGGACATCTGTGAGTGTTGTGGATTTTCTAATGTGAGCCATTTTTATCATCTGTTCCGGGAACAGTTCGGGGTGTCACCGGCAAAATTCCGGAAGACAGTGTGATCTGCCTGGGGCAGTTATCAGGTTTTGCGAAATTTCCCGGGACTCATGCCTGCCCATTTTCGAAAAGATTCCGCATAATAACTGGCACTGCCAAAGCCGGTGGAAAGAGCGATTTCTGTTATAGTCATATCGGTTTCCCGGAGAAGCTGAGCACTTTTATTCAGGCGGTACTGATTCAGATAGAGATTTGGACTCTGGCTGAAATATCTGGAAAAGAGTTTGCAGCATTTGCTGATACCTACGGAACCGGCAGCCGCAATTTCCTTAAGGGAAATCCTGGAAGTGTAGTTCTGCTGGATAAAACCGGTCATGTTCCGGATGGCGGTAAGATCTGTATTGGTATGGTCTTCGGTCCGGGAGGCAGAGGGCAGATGTTCAAGAAGCAGAGCCCAGATCAGGGAAAAAGAGGACAGGATCCGTAAAGGAGCAGTTTTACTCTTACGGTGCACATAGATGTCGGCCATTTGTTTCAGAATCTGTGCCTGCCAGGAAATCCCGGGATCAAAGATAAAAAAGGTAACTTCGTTGTTCCGGATCAGAGGAAGGACGAAGTTTTTTTCATAGGCAGGTAATGTGCACAGAAGCATGGGGTGGATGAGGATGCAAAAAAATTCACATTCCCTGTGACTTTCAGAAAATCCGTAATGCATCTGCCTGGAATTTACAAAAATCCCCTGTCCCTGTTCCAGAGTGAGGATTTTTCCGTTGACATTATATTGCATCTGGCCGGACTGGATCATCAGAAATTCAATGTCATCATGCCAGTGGCTGATAGCGGAATAATTGGGATAGTGGGAAAGCATTTCATGGATGGTGTAGGCCGGACAGTCAGGATAATCGTAGACCATTTTTTCAGAAAGGTCATCCTTTAAGTCTATATAGATCATATTCATACCTCGCAGGATTGCTATAAAGTTAGATAGAAAACCGATAGAATAACTTAAAAATATACAATATAATTATAAAACGAAAAGATGCTTCGGTCAATGTCCGCGTAAACTGTAAGGCAGATATAGTGGAGCATGCCGCCGTCCTCTCCGGAATCACTCACAGTGCGTCAGGAGACACCGGGCATTTTTTTGAAGAAAACAAAGTGTATTTATAAGAGAGGGATTTACAATGGACAATATTTACAGAAGAGATCACGAAATGGCATACATCTCCGATGATGCAGTAGTGGCGCAGCAGAAAGAAACAAAAAAGGCCGTCCGGGAGTACAATGAGGCCATGCCTTTTGACCCGGAAAAGGGTATGGAATATCTGGAACGCACAGGACTGAAACATAAGAAAAACGTATATTTTGAGCCGCCGTTTCACTGTGAGTACGGAAGCCATATCGAAGTCGGAGAGAATTTTTATGCCAACACCCACTGCGTGATGCTGGATGTGGGAAAAATCACCATCGGGGATAACGTAATGTTTGGCCCCAATGTAGGTATTTACACAGCCGGGCATCCGATCCATCCGGAGAGCAGGAATTCCGCTTTTGAGTACGGGATTCCTGTCACCATCGGGGACAATGTGTGGATCGGCGGAAGCTGCTGCGTTCTTCCGGGTGTAAAGATTGGAAATAACGTTGTGATCGGCGCGGGAAGCGTAGTGACAAAGGACATTCCGGACAATGTATGTGCAGCCGGAAATCCCTGCCGCGTGATCCGCGAGATCACGGATGCGGACAAGCCATATTACTTTAAAGACCGAAAATTTGATGAGGAGGCATGGGCAAAAATAAATGAAAAATAAAAAAGACCCGGCATTCACCAGAAAGCTTATAAGCCTGGTGATGCCCATCGCTTTTCAGCAGTTTATGCTGGCTCTGGTCAGTGCATCCGATGCCCTGATGCTGGGAGTGATCTCACAGGATTCTCTTTCCGCAGTATCGTTGGCAGGGCAGATAACATTTATCCACAATCTTCTTCTGGAAGCAATGACCATCGGCCTTTCTCTTATCGCAGCCCAGTACTGGGGAAAGGGAGATATTCCGGCAGTGGAGCGGATCTTTGCCTTTGTAATGAAAGTTACCACTGTGATCTCTCTGGTCTTTACCCTGTCCGCGCTGCTGATCCCGGGAATGCTGATGAGGATCTTTACCAATGATCCGGTACTGATCCGGGGCGGTTCCCTGTATCTTCGTGTGATCGCGGTATCCTATCTGCTTACCGGAAGCTCGCAGATGTATCTTTGCATCCTGAAAAACAGCGGCAGAGCGGCAAAAAGCAGCATGATCAGTGCCACCAGTGTAGTAGTAAATATTTTTATCAATGCAGTGCTGATCTATGGATTGTTCGGAATGCCAAGAATGGAGATTGCCGGAGCCGCACTGGCAACAGTAACAGCCCGTATCATTGAAGTTACATGGTGCGTTCTGGAAACTGTGGGAAAAGATCAGGTAAAACTCCGGGCAAAATATCTCCGCAGAGACGATCCCGTTCTCAGGAGAGATTTCTGGAAATATACAACACCGGTGATCTGCAATGAGATCGTCTGGGGAACCGGATTTTCCATGTATTCCGTAATTATGGGACATCTGGGAAGTGATGCGGTAGCCGCCAATTCCATTGCCAGCATTGTCAAAAACCTGGCCGGATGTTTCTGTATGGGACTTGGAAACGGTGGCGGAATCATGTCCGGACTGGTGCTTCTGGCATTCAGTCCGCTGATTCTCCGTGCGGCCAACCTAAGCGTTACAGCGGAAGGATATCTTAAGGGAATGCTCCTGATCTGTGCTTATTATATGATCGGACGTTCGGTAAACGGAGTAACCATCAGCGGAATTTTCTGTGCAGGCGGAGACAGTAAGTTCGGGCTGTACTGTGACTGTATTTCCATGTGGTGTATTATGGTTCCACTGGGCCTTATCGCCGCATTTGTGCTGAAGCTTCCGGTGCTTGCGGTTTACTTTATCATCAGTCTGGATGAATTTGTGAAGATCCCGGCTGTGTATCTGAATTATAAGAAGTATCGTTGGGTGAAGGATCTGACGGTAAAAACAGACCCTACCTGAACAGATGCACAGCCAGTCCCCACAGCGGCAGCAGATACAGATAAAAGGCAACTGCGATACTGATGTTTGGCGCACCAATGGCAGCCAGCGGCACGGCTCCTGCAATGGACCAGGGGATCATGGGCGCTATGACCACCACCGTATTTTCCAGATCCAGGGCAAAAGAAGATTTTTCCGGATTGTTTTCCCCGCACAGCTGGCTGGTGAGCATGATGGCAAGAGTCTGGTTGCAGGAGATGGCGGAAGTGACAATGGAAGTCAGTAAGGTTGTGCCATAAGGGGTGATCCTGGAGCCCAGTTTTTCCATCAGGGCTTCAATTCCGTTCAGAAATCCGGTTCCCTCAAACATGCCGGAATAGCAGGAAGAAATTCCAACAATCAGATAAACCCGCAGCATGGAAAGAAAACCGCCGCCGCTCATCAGTTTCGCAATCTTCCCATCAGAAGGCGAAAATCCTGAGAAACATAAAGCAGGAAGTTCCGACACCGGAAAGTGCTGTACACTCACCGCAATGGCCATTCCCACCAGTCCGCTGATGGCAATGGTCTTTTTTACATCCACATGAAGAAGGGAAAGTACCAGCACGATCATAACCGGCAGCAGCATCAGAGGAGTGAAATTATAGTAATTCACAAGCAGGTTCCGGGTGGTATCGACAGCCGTGCTGGTATGGACGGAAAAGCCGAGAATTCCATACAGAACACAACTGAGTATGAAGGGAACCAGAGCACTGCGTGTCATATTCCGGATATTGGAAAAAAGATCCGTTTTTGTCAGTTCACTGACAAGAAGCGCACTGGTGGAAACCGGAGAACACCGGTCCCCGAAAAAAATCCCGGCCAGGATCGCGCCGCCGGTAAGAAAGGGAGGAATACCCATACTGTTGGCCATAGTCATACAGATTACGCCGATGGTGGCAGCGCTTCCAAAGGAGGTTCCCGTAAGGAAGGAGATCAGACAGCACAGAAGAAAAGACGCCAGCAGCATCACGGAAGGAGTACAGATGGCAGATGCATAATATACGATATAGGCAATGGAACCACAGGCACGCCAGATCGCTGTGAGCATACTGATCAGTAACAAAGTCAGTAGAACATTTTTTACTGTGAAAATTCCGTTCCGGGAAAAACGAAGCATCTCTTTTACACTTTTTCCATGGATCAGTCCATAGGAAAAGAACAGAATGTACCCGAATATCAGGGCAAAAACAACAGAAGCACCGGTGACTACACATGCGATGAGACTGGCTGCAAACAGCGCCAGAAATAAAAGTTCCATAGATATTTTTTCCTCCGTGATACTGAAAAGTCTTTTCGTATTATACCAGTAAGAGAACGAGAAAACAATCGACGTGAATGTAAAAGATAAGAACAGAAACTAAAAGTAAACTCACTTGACTTAAACCCTGATATCACCTAAAATATAGACAGTGAAATCAGAGAATCATAAAGACGGGAGTTTACAGATAAAAATGAATGCAGACAGAGAGGATATGAAAAAAAAGAACAGAGGAACCGTTCTGAAACTGATTGCTACCGGGCGTTGCAGTTCCAGAATTGAACTGTCCAGGGAAATGCACCTGACCAAAACAGCCATCTCCAAGATCGTGACAGAGCTGATGAAAAACGGTTATCTCATTGAGACGAAAAAACAGGAAAATGCGGATCTGGGGAGAAATCCCATTGGTCTTGGGATTGCGGATACAGCGCCCCTGGTGATCGGAATCCTGATCATGAGAGATTTCTGCGAGGCAGTCCTCTGCAATCTGAAACTGGAGATCTTACGGAGTGAAAAAATTTCCCGGGGCTGGAAAGATCAGGAGGAACTGATGGAAACGGTCTACAGCCTGGCGGATCAGATGATGCTTGGAACAGACCGGGCAGGCGGGATCGGTGTTGCCTGCATCGGGCCGCTGAACAGCATTGAGGGCGTGATCGAATCGCCACCTTATTTTAACGGGATCCACGATGTTCCGCTGGCAAAACTTCTGGAAGAACGTTATCACCTGCCGGTATTCTGCGACAACGATAACCAGAGCGCAGCCCTTGCGGAAAAACTGTTCGGCATTGGCCGAGGGTATCAGGATATCTTTCTCACAGGCCTCTCCAGCGGTGTGGGATGCGGGATCATCATCGGCAATGAGAAGTACCAGAGCAGTTCCGGCTACACACCGGAAATCGGACATCTTTCCATTGACTATCAGGGGGAGAAATGTGTCTGCGGAAACCGGGGGTGCCTGGAACTTTATCTGAATTCCAGAACCGTGCTGAAGCGGATGCGGGAAGCTACAGGGAAATTTTATGATTATAAGACCTTCTGCGAACAGTGGGAAAATTTGGAGATTGGCGGGATATTCGAAGATCTTGTGGAGAAACTTTCCTCTGCGCTGGTCAGTGTGGTGAACATTCTGAATCCGGATCTTATCATTCTGGGTCACGACGGCGTCTGGTGGCCACAGAGATATGTGCAACAGCTGGAAGAACTGGTCAATGAAAGGAAATTCAGTAATCACCAGACCCGCACCCAGATAGTAAAGGCAAGTTACTTAGATAAGACAGCAGTACTTGGCGGGGCCTGCAATGCCATCCAGCAGTACTTTCAGGGTGAGCTTCTGTAGATAAAAAAAGTGAATATACTGGGAAAGTTCCCGGAACTATTTTCTGTGAGATAGTTCCGGGAACTTTTTTTGTGCAGATTATATAAAAATTCCAGGCTTAAAATGTGTATAACAATGAAATGATATATAGCATCTTGGTATTACTAATAACGATGATATAATGCAGACATAAACAAAAAAGTAAACACAAGTTACTAAATAAAAGGGAGGACACCATGGATATATACAGTATCGGAGAAATGGTAATCGATTTTATCCCAGGTGAGGAAAAAGGTTCCTACATACGGAATGCAGGCGGCGCACCGGCCAATGCAGCGATCGCAGCTGCAAGAAACGGACTGGAAACCGGAATGTGCTGCAAGGTTGGCGAAGATGACTTTGGAAAATTCCTTATGGAAACGCTGAAAAAAGAAGGCGTACGGGTATTCTTCGGAAACAGCATTTTCACAGTAGGCGGACGAACGGTAAAAGCTGTGGATGCCACAGGAGCCGGAGATGCATTCTGGGGTGGATTCCTCTCAAGCCTTCTTCTACAGGGAGTAACAAGGCCGGAGGAGATCACAGAACCGATCCTCCGGAAAGCAATGGAATACGGAAATATTTCCGGAGCATTGTGTGTACAGAAAAAAGGAGCGATCTCATCCCTTCCTACAAGAGAAGAGATCGAAGAAATCATAAGGAGTGAATCACTATGAAAGAAATCTGGAACGAATCCTGTATCCTTTCACCGTCTCTGATCTGTCTGGATATGTGCAATCTGGAACGGGAAGTAAAGTCACTGGAAAAAGCAGGGATCAAAATGCTTCATGTAGATATCCTGGATGGACATTTCAGTCCGAGCATGCCGCTGGGGCTGGATACAGTGAGGCAGTTACGGGCAAAGACAGACATGTTTTTTGACTGTCATGTGATGGTTACAGAGCAGGATTATTTTGTGGATGAACTTCTGGATATCGGAGTAGACCAGATCGTTTTCCATGGGGAAACACAGCCTCACATAGATGGAATGCTGAACCGGATCCACGCAAAAGGAGTAAAGGCAGGTGTTGCGTTGAAACCGGCCACCCCGTTAAGTGAACTGGAATATGTTCTGGATAAATGTGATACCGTGCTTCTGATGCTGATCAATCCGGGATATGCCTTCGTAAAAGGGGAAAAACAGGTTACATACGCAGACCGGAAGATCCGGGAGCTTCGAAAAATGATCACAGACCGGGGACTTAAGACAAAGATCGAGGTAGACGGAAGGATTTCTCCGGACAATATCCGCACCTATGGAAAAAGTGATGTGGATATTTTTGTAACAGGAAGCACCTGCATTAAGAAAGATAACATGGAACAGAGCCTTGAGGATCTGATGAAATTACATGATCTGGTAATAGGAGGTTGAAGAAAATGACAGCAGATTTTGCACAGAAATATGAGACAGCCAGCGAAGACGTGCTGGCAGAGCTGAAAAAAACAATGGAAAGTATTGATCCTGCTTCCCTGGAACGTCTGGTTGACGAAGTTCTCAAAGCGGATCAGGTGTTTTTTGTGGGAGTCGGCCGTGTGATGCTTGCCCTGCAGTGTATCTGTAAGAGATTTGCCACCTTGGGATCAGGGCACACTGTGTAGGCGAGATCAACGAACCGGCTATCAAAAAAGACGATCTTCTGATCGTCGGCTCCGGCGGTTCTCTTTTCCCTCTGGGGATCGCTAGAAAAGCCAGAGCATCTGTGGACTGCACCATCGTTCATATCGGTTCCAATCCAAACAGTGAGATGAAAGACATTGCGGATTTTATGGTAAGGATTCCGGTCCGCACGAAGAATTATCTGGAAGATGAGATTGATTCCTGCCAGCCAATGACTTCTCTTTTTGAGCAGTCTGTGCTTCTTCTGGGAGATGTGCTTGCAAAGATGATCATCGAGCAGAGGCATCTGGATATGAGATCTCTCTGGCAGTACCATGCAAATCTTGAGTGAGGTGAGTGTCTTATGGATAAGAAAGAACTGTATCAGTATGTGGGAAGTATGCAGCAGATGGCATACATCCGCAAAGTAACCTGTGAGGAAGGAAGAAGCACCGGACTTAGGATGTTTGATGTGAAGAACGAGTGTCTTCAGTATCAGGTGATGTGTGACAAGTGTCTGGATGTGGCAGGCCTTACCTACAAAGGAATCAACATGAATTTCCTTTCCAAGCCGGGACTTCAGGGAAGAAATCATTATGATACATTCCGGGAAGAGCCGCTGATGCTTCTTTATCACATCAACCTTGGTTATCCCTTCCTCACCCCTGCGACAAAGCTTTATATTCCGACAAAAAAAGTGGCACCACGAGACGAAGCTTCCGCTGGACACGAGGCAGATTATGACCACATGGACAGGCCGAAAAAGAATGAGCCGGAGTATGTGTTTATCCACGATATCAAGAAGACAAAGGATAAGAGAACCTGGGTCCTTGCGGTAAATCCGGATCTGAAGCTGGGACTGAAGATCGAATACAGCACAAAAAATTTTCCATATTTTATGGAATGGAAATCCACAGCAGCCGGAGATTATGTGATCGGCCTGGAACCATCCAACTCCAGTGTGTACGGACGCGGGCTTCATGAGAAAAACGGCGATCTTCACATGCTGAAACCGTTTGAAAAAGAGCGCAATGAACTTATCTTCACTGTGCTGGACGGAGAAGAAGAGATCCGGGCAGAACTTGAGAAATTTAACCGAATCAACTGCGAAGCAGTTATTCGGTTATGAGCAAGTAGCGAATGCGGATTGCGAATGTCCGCTTAAAATAAAATTTATATAACAAAACCAGGAGGGTATTACGATGAAAAGATCAGAGATCAACGCAACGATCAAAAAAATGGAAGCACTGATGGAAGAATGCAGATTTAAACTTCCGCCATATTTTTCCTTCACACCGGATGAGTGGGCAGAGAAGAACCATGAGTATGATGAGATCCGTGAGTGTGAGCTTGGATGGGATGTCACAGACTACGGCGAAGGAAAATTCGATACTCTGGGACTTGCACTGATCACCATCCGTAACGGAAATGTCCACAATCCAAAGTACAATAAACCGTACGCAGAAAAGATCATGATGTGTGACAGTGGTCAGGTATCTCCGATGCACTATCATGCAAACAAACTGGAGGATATCATTAACCGTGGTGGAAATGACATCGTCTTTACGTTCTACAATGCAGACAAGACAAAAGTTCACCGCACAGAGGACGGAAGAAAATATATCGGATTTGGAACTTTTTTCAATGCGATCCTTCAGGGATATGTGGTAACATTTTTTTACTATCTGGTATGTAAACTGGGCGCACCGGAAGTTCTGTGGCAGAAACTTGTGACTGTAGTGATCGGACTTCTGGTTGGCGGAATCGGGCTTGCCATGTATCAGAACGCAAAAGCGGGAGTATCTCCATATGACAGTCTGTCCATGATCTTATGTGACCGTTCTCATAAATCCTACTTCGGATGCAGGATGCTTACCGATCTGATCTGTGCGGTGATCTGCTTTGCCAGCGGCGGAATTGTAAATGTAGGAACCGTAGCCAGTGTCCTTCTTATGGGACCGGTGGCAGACATTATCAACCGGAAATTTGTGAGCAGGATCATAAAAGATGATGCCGAAGTGCATGGACGATACCGTCCGAATTATTGGATAGTGTAACCTTATCAGCGACAGCCTTTACCGCATCTTCCGCATTACCCATGGCAACACCACAGCCGGCAGCCTGGAGCATAGGGATGTCATTTTCGGAATCACCGAATGCTGCCGTGTCAGCCGGATCGATACAAAGGCGGCTGCACACATCAAGAAGAGCTTTTCCCTTATTGATGGAAACCGGGATGATTTCCAGATAAAAAGGTGCCGTGCGGACAACACAGAGATCATCGGGAAGATGGCTGCGGATCATATCCTGAATGTTCAGGATTTCATCCGGGTCAACAGATAGGAGAAGCTTTACCGGGGAAAAATCCAGAAAATCTGCAAGGTTATCGACTTCTGTGCAGTCCATCTGATTGTTCCAGCATTCGTATTCCACCTTATATCCATGAGCATCTTCCACATAGAAGCGTTCGCCGTCGTCCAGGATTACAGTGACAGGAAGCGCTTCCAGAAAACGGAGAAGTTCCCGGGTTTTATTAAGGTCCATATGGGTTTGTGAAAGAAGTTGTCCGTCTGTGGCGTCTACGACTTTTCCGCCGTTGTAGGCCATGAGGATGCCGTGGTGGTCACCAAGGCGCAGCTCACTGGCAGCAGAATAAAGTCCGGGTACAGGTCTGGCAGAAGCCAGCATTACCCGGATTCCCTGTTCCTGAAATTTCAGAAGTGTGCTTAGGGTATCTGCTGTGATTTTTTTCTCATCGTTGGTAAGTGTACCGTCAATATCAAGTGCGATCAATTTTAATTTCATATTTGCAGTTATTTGTTGTCAGCAGGACATTCTTTTTCCTGCGATCTTTTTGAGGGAGTGATCATTTTGTGACCGGACCAGATAGCCATGATCATACAAAACAGTGTGCCGAAAGAGAAATATTTGTGTGCTTTCATGAATTTTCTGTAGCCTGTGTAAAAAGAACCTGTCATGCAGAGCAATGCTCCAAGTGACCAGTATTTATGTGCTTTCATATAAAAATTCTCCTATCTTTCTATAGTATTTTTCAGATAGCAAGCAGATTTCTGATCGCTTCCATATAGATCAGGACTGCTTCTTCCATACCGGAAACCAGGATAAATTCGTCGGCTCCGTGGATGCGATAGTCGATTCCTTCTTTTTCAGGTCCGAAGGCGATGATGTTTTTGAGGGATTTTGCGTAAGTGCCGCCGCCGATGACCATTGGTTTGTGCTCTGTGTCGCCGGTTACATCTGTATAAGCTTTGTACAGGGCATTTACCAGTGGAGATTCTCTTGGGAAGAATAATGGGGCAACAACGTTGTTGATCTCAATACGTCCGTTTTTATCCTCCAGTTTGTCCTCACACATTTTGCGGATCTCTGCTTCCTTAAGAGTAACTGGGACACGGATATCGATGGTGCAGGAGATCACGCCGTTTTCTGTTTTTACGATTCCGTTGCACAGGGTCAGATCTCCGTATTCATCCGCAAATTTCAGACCGATGCCGGAACCGTCACAGGCAGTGCCGATATGGGAGTTATAGAATTTTACAAAATCATCTTCAAATCCTGCCTCTGCCAGGCATTCAAAGGTTACACCTGCAGCATTGACTCCCAGGTGCGGGGTGCTGGCATGAGCCGGAACACCTTTGGCGTAGATGGTAAGCTCACCATTTTCTTCAGTTACTTTGTATTCCTGGAGCTTTGTATGGGAAAGTGCTGCTTCCAGCTTTTCTTTCAGATCATCGTCGGCGGGAATAACAGTTGTGCAGGTGTCGCACATTGCATTGGAAACAAAACCGCCGTTCATGGAAAGGATCCTGGTGTTTTTGGAGTAGGCCATCATACCCAGCTGTCCCTTTTCGCCGTGGATACATGGGAAATTGGCATCCGGTGTGAAACCACAGGAGAGCTCTTCGGCTACCTGGTTATAGTGAGCCATACATCTGGAACCGGTCTCTTCGTTGCAGCCCATGATCAGGCGGACTCTTTTGTTCAGTTTTACACCGTGGTCGCGGAGAAGCTTCATGGCGTAGAGCGCTTCCAGAATCGGACCTTTGTCATCGGTAGTTCCACGTCCGTATACATGGTCGCCTTCACGGGTAAGCTTAAATGGATCATAAGTCCAGTCACCACCCACTGGCACGATATCCAGATGTCCGGCGATTCCAACGATCTCATCGCCCTCACCCATTTCTGCATAGCCACAGTAGTTGTCCAGGTTTACGGTTTTAAAACCAAGCTCATCGGCAATCTTGAGACCTTCTTCCAGGGCTTTTGCAGGGCCTTCACCGAAAGGCTTTCCCTCGGCAGGTGTGCCGAGCTGGGAGTCGATGGCAACCAGTCTGCCAAGGTTTGTGAGCATTTCTTCTGATAATGAATGGATTTCTTCTTTAATATTCATAACGATTTCCTCCTGTTGACAGCGTTCCGGAAATGTATCCTGTGTTTATGGACAGATGGCATCTGCCTGCTTGGCATAGTGATAGACCGGAACGCCAGTATTATGAGGTCTATTATAACACAGATCAGAATAGACGGCAGAGGAGATTTTTATATTGTGGAGCGTCTGGCGGTGTTAAGAGAAATCTCACGTTTCATCCGGCCAGATAAAATTGCAGTTTCCGGCTTCCAGGCCATCGATGAGAATATTCTGGCCTGTACAGAAGCGGTTTTTTACAGCCATAAAATAAATCCATTCTGCAGCTTCATCCACAGTCATCCACCGCTTCAGCGGAGTCAGATCCATGATCTGATCCCAGAGTTTTTTGTCCTCCATCACCGGACGGTTCAGCTCTGTCATGACGCCGCCGAAATCCAGGCTGTTGCAGGTGGCCTGGTAAGGCGCGATCCGCATTGCCACATTTTTGGCATAGGCCAGAACGCCACCCTTGCTGGCTGCATATTCCGGGAATTCGGAGCCGGTATGTCCGCTTGCTGAGCCGATCATCACAATAGAGTAAATATCAGGGTGGATTCCGTAATGTTCGGTAATGGAAATGGTTCCTTTTAAGTTTACGTCAATGTCATTTCCGTCCTGGGTTCCTGCATTGTTGATCAGGATATCTACAGGAGGGAGTTCCGGGTAGGAATCCTTATCCCGGATATCCAGGCAGAAATGGGTATATCCGGGCTGAGTGATCGTGGCGGCATTTTTATCGAAGCCATAGACTTCATGGCCTTTTTTCAGAAAAAACTCCGCACATCCCTTTCCGATCCCGGAGCTGGTACCTGTAATTAAAATTTTCATCGGATAAAACTCTCTTTCATACTTTTTCGCAATGCTCCCATCAGGACAGCTGCCAGTGCAAGACAGAGAATTCTGTCAATGTAATCGGTGATAAACTGGACTGCAAAACAGCTTCCGACCATTCCAAGAGGTGTTTTTGCCAGAAGCTGTACAAGAACAGTTGATCCGGAAGAATTCCTGAAAAAGATAGATGGTGTGGATCTGATTCTGACAGAGGGATTCAAGCACGGACCGTGGCCGAAGATCATGCTGCACCGGAAAGAAAACGAAAAACCGATGCCGTTACGACCGGAAGAATGTCTGGCAGTGATCAGTGATGTGGATGTGGAGGACTGTGAAAATGTGTTCCCGTTGGACGATGTTGGGAAAACGGCGGTTTTTTTACTTCAGTATATACAGCAGAATATGCAACATATAGAAAATCTATAGTAGAGTATGAAACGGAATGTGCCTGGATGACAGGTACAAGATGATAGATACATTGATAAGAATTGAAACGAGAAACGATAAAGAAACGAGGCGGAAAAAGTATGAAACTGATCAGAACAGAAGATGCAGTGGGACATGTGTTGTGTCATGATATGACGCAGATCATTCCGGGAGTGATCAAAGATGCGAGATTCCGGAAGGGACATATTGTCACAGAAGAAGATATTCCGGTGCTTCTTTCCATAGGGAAAGAACATCTGTATGTCTGGGAGAAGACAGAAGGCATGCTTCATGAGGATGAAGGTGCGGAACGTCTGCGCAGGATTACGCAGAATGAAAATATGCATCCGTCAGTTGTAAAAGAAGGCAAAATTGAACTGTTTGCGGATGTCGACGGATTATTCCAGGTGGATGTCGAACGATTATATGATGTGAATAGTGTGGATGAGATCATGATCGCAACCAGACACACGAACACAGCGGTAAAAAAAGGCGACAAGCTCGCAGGAATGCGGGTGATTCCGCTGATCATAGATGAAAAGAGACTGGAAGAAGCAGAAAAAAAGGCGGGTCCGGAACCGTTATTGAAGGTAACGCCGTGGAAATTAAAGACGGCAGGTGTGATCACAACCGGAAGTGAAGTCTATAAAGGACTGATCAAAGACCAGTTTACTCCTATAGTGGAAAAGAAGCTGGAGACATTTGGAATCCAGATGACAAAGCATGTATTATGCAGTGATGATACGAAAATGATCACGGACGCAATTGCAGAAATGAAGGAAGCGGGAGTGGATCTGATTATCTGTACGGGCGGGATGAGTGTAGATCCGGATGATAAGACACCGGGTGCAATCAAGGTTTCCGGAGCGGAAATCGTCACATATGGGGCACCGACACTGCCGGGTGCGATGTTGTGTCTGGCTTACTTTGAAGACGATACACCAATCGTGGGACTGCCGGGCTGTGTGATGTATGCAAAAGCAACCGTATTCGATCTGATCCTGCCGAGAATGGCAGCAGGGATTAAGATTGAGCGGAGAGATATTATCCGGATGGGACACGGAGGACTCTGTCTTGGTTGTAAAGAGTGCCATTATCCGGTCTGTCCATTCGGAAAGGAGGCGTAAAGGTGGAACCATCCAGAGTGACACTTGAAGAGGCACAGGAATTATTTCAAATCTGTATGCCGGGAATAAAAAAAGAAGAAAAACCGGCAGCAGACTGTCTGGGACAGATTCTGGCAGAGCCGGTATATGCGGCAGTAACCCAG
>ENA-OPSR01000383-OPSR01000383.1-human-gut-metagenome-genome-assembly--contig:-NODE-383-length-19260-cov-2.525957_pt1 | contig 19260 bp, 17 predicted proteins | sample MGYA00241459_ERZ501910 | MGnify/ENA primary metagenome ERZ501910 (study PRJEB25962, sample SAMEA2042504) | human gut metagenome | biome: human gut; feature: human-associated habitat; material: faeces...
TTTTTCTTACCATATTGATTATATAATTTTATAAGTTTGTAGTCAATGAATATTTTATTAATTTCTATAGCTTAATACAATTTATCTGCTTCTTCTTGTGTTATTACTTTTTGTTTTACAGAATAATCTATTTGTTTTTTTCTTTCTTCTTTATCTTCTATTTTTTCTAAACGATTTATTAATTCTGCTTTTCCATCTATAATACCATTATTATCTGCATTAAACAAATATGATTTTCGAATTTGGAAAAAACTAAAAATAACAGCCAAAATTATAATTATACTAATTAATATAATAATTTTTTTATTTTTCTTCATTTGTATCCCTCCTTTCCATTTTTATATTTTCAATTTTTTTATTTAAGCTTTTTACTACAAAGATATTACTAATATAATTTATTATAAAATAGCTAAATAAACTCAAACTGTATAAAAATGCACAATGAAGTATATCTTCTTTAAGCAATTCAATAAAGATTAATTTCATTCCTAAAATTCCAACAACTATATATTCCACCAGTATATACACACTCAAAAATATAATAAAACCCATTATTAAATAAAAAATTTTTTTCATTTTATTTCATCCTTTCATCTAAAAAATATATTACATCTTTTATTTTTCTTTTTGATACAATTTTGAAAGTATTATCATCTAAATTTATTATTATACTTCCTGTTTTACTAATATCAAAATTCTTTATATGTTCTATATTTACTATACAATTTTTAGATATTCTCATAAAATTCGTGCTCATTTTTTCAATTTCATATAATTTACTTTTGGTTTTATATACTTTTTTCATTGTTTTACAATAATTATTTTTGTTTTCACTATAAAAACATACAATATCACTATATAATACTTCTTCTATAATATAATTATCTTCTAAAAAAATTGACTTACTATATCTATTTATATATTTTATAAGATTATCTACTTCTTCTTTTTGAGAAGTATTATATTCAATATTAATTTTTATAGAGTCTCGTGGCATTTTACTGTTTAATAATTTTCTTAATTCTATTTTCACTTTCTCCTCCAACAATTATATTTATATTATAAATATTTTTAAAAGTAAATATTTTATAGATAAACGTGTTATTTCTACGACAAACGTAAAAATACTTGATTTATTATTATTTCTAAAACAGAAAACATACTTTATCAAGACAAAGACATTACTATTGTTGAAGTCAATAGCACCAATGGTTCTCCAGAAAAAGGAATCAATTCTAAAACTATGACATATGGTTCTACTTAGGTTAACTCAAGTGATTCTGGAAGTTTTTCTATAAATACTGAAAAGAGTGGTACAATAGGAATTACAATTACAACCAAAAACAGAGTCCTTTTTACAGAACCCTGTTTTTGAACCTTTAATCAAAGAATTTTTAAACTGAACCTCGAACTAATTGAAATCAATCTTCTTTTACACTAGCCTAATACTCCCCCATTTCCTTTTCATAGAAGTCACTGTTATAGTATTCAGCCAAACACTTTGAAGAAAATGTCCCAATCTCATCAAATTCTTCATCTGTTAACGGCATCTTGGTGTAGCCTTCCCATTTATAGCCTTCATACCACTTTCCATCAACTTTGGCAAAAATGCTATAGGACTCATCATAAGACCAATGAAAAGAACCAACAATAATATTTTCGATGTCATCAACTTGTGTCCATTCTTTGACATAGCTGATAATTTTACTTTCCATGTCCTTATTGGTCATGATATGGCTTTCACACCATTCTACTGTACCAATTTGAACCTCAGAGCCATGTTGAAGCTCCTCATCTGTTCTCAGCACGACGTATTCAAAGTTATTTTCTTTCTTTTTGCACTCCTCCTTTAGCCGTTCATAGAGTTCCTCAGTCAAACTATCACCTGCACTAACAGTAATGTAATAACTATAGCATTTATCATTGGTTGCATAAAATCCTCTAAGTTCATATGATGTATCTTCATATTTACCATAAAAAAAATATTCAGCAACTACAACATCTGCATTTTCATTATCATTTATGAATTGCTTAAGACATTGCCTTATTTCTTCATTACTTCCTAACTCCTCTTCTGAAAATGTATAAGTTACCAAATTTTGATCTTCATAGTCCCCCAAGCTATATCCAGAAGAACCAATTTCAACTATGACATTACACTCCTGGCTGTGAACAATATCCTCCTTCTTGCCACATGCTACAAGCATGCTAGTCATCATCATCAAAGCAATAGCAATGAAAACAGATGCCAAACGCTTGTAGAAATTGTTAACGGTCACAATGTTAGTACTAAACATGTCGCACACTCCTATTCTTGGTTCGTTGTTTTTTTTCACCTGTAATTAGGTGAGCATTCATATATAAGGTTTTACCTCATACCACATATTATAGCATATCAAGTATAATTATGTCAATTTTGCATTTCTTATGTTTACTCAAATTTTTTTCCAACTTCTATAGTATTTCCTCTTAGAAAATCCCCAATATTCATTTTTTTTGCATTTTCAGCCTGAATTTCAAGAACTTTAATTATACCATCTTTAGCTTTTATATATAATCCATCCTTACTATCTGATTTTATAATTGTGCCATTATCTTGACTTTCATATTCTGGTTGACTTAGTAATATTTCAACTTTCCAGAACTTGAATTTTTTTCCATCTAAAAATGAATATGTTCCCATTATAGGATTTAATCCTCTAACTAGATTTTTTATTTCTAATGCAGATTTATTTTGCCAATCGATTTTTGACATTTCTTTATCAAGCATTGGTGCAAGAGTAAAATCATCACTTTGTGGAATTCTTGGAGCTGTTCCATTTTCAATTTGTTTTAATGTCTCAACTAATAAATTTGCTCCTATTTTTGAAAGTCTATTCCATAACTCTCCTGTTGTTTCATCTTCACCAATTTCTACCTTTTCCGTTAATATCATGTCACCTGTATCCATACCAATATCCATATACATTGTAGTAACACCTGTTTCTTTATCTCCATTAAGTACTGACCATTGAATTGGTGCTGCACCTCTATATTTAGGAAGAAGTGATGCATGAACATTTATACAACCATATTGAGGTATATCTAATATTTCTTTTGGCAATATTTTTCCATATGCAACAACACATATTATATCAGGATTTAAAGATTTTATTTCATTTATAAATTCTTCATTTTTCTTTACTTTTTCTGGCTGAAATACTGGTAAATTCTTTTCAATAGCAAACTCTTTAACAGGTGTTGCAATCATTTTCATTCCTCTTCCTTTTGGCTTGTCTACATTTGTAACAACTGCTAAAATGTCATGTCCAGCATTATATATTGCTTCTAATGAATCTCTTGCAAAATCTGGAGTTCCCATAAAAACTATTTTCATTTTTATCACATTCCTTCCTATTATTTTGATATTTCTTTTGCTAAATCAGCATAATTTTCAATTGTCAAATTTTCAGCTCTAACATTTTCATTTAGACCTAGTTTATTCAAAATCTTTATTCCTTCTTGTTTACTAATAAAAACTTGTGTATTTGTTAAAGCATTTAATAATGTTTTTCTTCTTTGCATAAAAGCACTTTTTATTATCATAAACATTACCTTTGGATTTTCTACTTTAACAACAGGTTCTTTTCTTATTTTCATTTTTATAACTTCTGATGTCACTTCTGGCTCAGGTATAAATGAACTATTAGGAACTTCCATAATTTTTTCTGAATCACAATAATAATATATTGTATATGTTATTGCACCTGTATTTTTTCCACTTGGAACTTCTATTAATCTATCTGCAACTTCTTTTTGAATCATTACTGTTATACTTTCTATATCTAGTTTTTCTTCTAATAATTTCAATATAATATGGCAAATTAGCTACTATCTTTACATTTTTGATCTTTTCATTTTCTTTATTTTCTTTAATTATTTTATTAAGATCAACTTTTAAGACATCATCATTTATAATTTCAAAATTAGAATATTCTTCAAATCTATCTTCTAATATTTCTATCATTTTTTTATCTAATTCTATACATAATACTTTTCCTGCTTTTTCTAATAAATACTTTGTTAATGTTCCAAGTCCTGGTCCTATTTCTATTACCATATCGTCTTGAGAAATTTCACTACTATTAACAATATTTTCAACAACTTCATTATTTATCAAAAAGTTTTGCCCTAAATCTTTATTAGCTCTAATACCATACTTTTTCATTATATTTCTTGTTTCTTCAACTAAATTTGACATTATAAAAAAATCCTCCTTAAAGATATAGAAAGGCTAAAAATTAAACTTTTCAGCCTTATGATTCTACATTTGAAACTACACATGTTCCATTTGCATATTTTAATGTTATATTTTGTTTTAATGTTATAAAATTGTTCATATTTTGTTTTTCAATTTCATATGTTGTTTCATTACCTTTTATGCTTTTTTCTGTTATCTGATTAATCATATAATCACTTTGTTTTCCTGTTACATCTTTCATATATAAGACACCATTATAATTTATAAATTCACTAAATTCATTTTTCAATACATCTGTTGTCATATATTTTGTCATTGCATCTTCAAAATCAGAATATTTAATTCCTGTAAATGTATATTCTGAATATTCCTCTGGCAATTGTTCTTCTGGTTCTTCGACAGTTTTTGAAAGATTTAAACTACTCAATAGATATTTTGTTCCTCCTGTCTTTAAATTAACATATTTATCATAATTATAAATTGTTTTCTGAGCTAAATCTTCTGGAATTCTTTCCGCAAATTTTATTGTCATAACAGTTCTCATTGCTTCATTATAATATTGTTCATATAAACTTTTTTCTCCTGTAATTTCAATTGCATACATATATCCATCTTTCATTATTGCTAGAATTTTTGCTTTTTGCTCTTTGTTTTCAGCATCAAACTGTCTCCACTGAACATCATCAATTAATTGTATTTTTGTATATTCTATATTTGAATATACAGAATGTTCTAACATTTGTGTTTTTAATTCATCATTTGTCATACTACTTTTTTCAAGATAAACATTTATTCTAATATCATCTGTAGTTCCATCTTCATTTTGTTTTATAGGTCCTTGTATATAAAATATTATTGAACCATTTTGTTTTTCTACAACTTTCCATGAATCTGATAATTTTCCTATATTTAAACTTATTACATTATTTGAATATATTTTTTCTTCTGTTTGTTCTTCTGTTATATTTTCAGTCGAATTAATATTTTCATTTTGATTATTTTCAGCTTTTGTTTTTTCTTTAGAAAAGTTTTTAAAAGCAAATATAATGCAACATATTCCAATAATGATTAAAAGTAAAGTTCCAAAATTTATTTCAAATGCTTTTTTCTTCTTTCCCATTTTACTTTTCCCTTCTACATTTTATCTGGCATTTGTATTCCTAATAAATTTGCACCAGTTTTTAATACTTTACCAGTTGCATATGTTAAAAATACTCTTGTATTTTGTATATCTTTATTATCTGTAATAATTTTATTTTCATTATAAAAATTACTATATGCTTTTGCAACATCTATCAAATATCTTGATAATATTGATGGTTCATTCTTTTCTGTTACTTGTATTAAAATGTTTTCAAAATTATATATTAATTTTAATATCTTACTTGAATATTCATCTAACAAATATTTTGCATTAACATCTTCAATTTTTGGAACTCCTCCTGCTTTTTCAATAACACTTTTTGTTCTTACATAAGTATATTGAATATATGGTCCTGTTTCTCCTTGGAAGTTTAATACTTTGTCCCAATTAAATATTTCATCTTTTACTCTACTATTTGCTAAGTCATTAAACACAACTGCACCAATTCCTACTTTTTTTGCTATATCGTCCTTATTTTCTAAATCAGGATTTTTTTCTTCTATAACTTTCTTTGCTCTTTCTATTGCTTCATTTAATAAATCTTCAAGTTTTACTACATTTCCTTCTCTTGTTGACATTTTTCCTGTTTCAAGTAATACCATTCCATAAGATACATGTTCTAATCCTTTGATATATTTTTCATCAAGTCCTAATAATTTAGCTACTTCAAATATTTGTCTGAAATGTAAAACTTGTTCATATGATGTTACATATAATGCTTTATCATAATCATATGTACGTGCTCTATAAAGTATTGCTGCTAAGTCTCTTGTTGCATATGTTGATGAACCATTTGATTTTTCAATTAGACATGGCGCCATTCCGTAATCTTCTAAATCAATTATTCTGGCTCCTTGTGATTCTACTAATTTTCCACTTTTCTCTAATAAGTCGATAACCTCACCCATTTTATCTGTATAAAATGATTCTCCATTCCAAGAATCAAATTTTGTTCCAAGTATATCATAAACTTTTTGGAATTCTCTTAAACTTAAATCTTTAAATTTAGTCCATAATTCAACACACTCAGGATCCCCATCTTCTAATTTTTTAAAATTATCTCTACATGCTTCTAAAACACTTTCATCTTCTTTGCATAAATTTGAAATTCTAACATATATTTCTGTTAATTTTTCGATAGGGTTTTCATCAAGATTATATTCTGTTCCCCATCTTTTATATCCTTCTATTAGTTTTCCAAATTGTGTTCCATAATCTCCTAAATGGTTTATTCCTGTAACATTATATCCTAAATATTTATAAATATTATATAATGCTGAACCTATTACTGTTGTTCTTAAATGCCCTATATGAAATGTTTTTGCGATATTAGGTGATGAATAATCTATTACTATGTTTTTACCATTTCCAATTTTTGATTTTCCATATTCTTCATTTTCATCAACTTCTTGAAGAATCTCTTTGGCAAGTGTTTCCTTATTTACAAAAAAGTTAAGATATCCTCCAACAACTTCTATCTTTTCTACATATTTTTCTGATATGTTTACATTTGCTTTTATATCATCTGCAATTACATTTGGTGATTTTCTTAGTGTTTTTGCAAGTTTGAAACAAGGAAATGCATAATCTCCATTTCCTTGTTCTTTTGGAACTTCTATAAATCCTTTAATTTCATTAACTTCTATTTTTGTTATTTGTGCAATTGATTCTGCTATTATTTGTTTAAAATCTATCATAATTCTTAATATTCCTTTCAATATTGCATTTATTTTTTAAGAACTTCTGTCCCATCTTTCGTATCTTTTACTATATATCCTTTTTCTGCTATTAGATCTCTTAATCTATCTGATTCACTCCAATTTTTATCACTTCTAGCTTGTTTTCTTTCTTCTACTAAATCTAAAATTTCTTGTGGTATTTTTGTTTCTTGTACTTCATCAATTTTTATTCCTAGTACTGTATCGAATTTTTTAATTAATTGTGCTATTTTAGGTGATTTTTCAGGATATTTAACTGCTTCCCATACAACACTTAATGCAAGTGGCATATTCATATCATCATTTATTGCTTGATGAAATCTATTTTCCATATCTGCAATTATTTCATCAGATATATCTGAATTTCCATTTAAGTGTTTTTGATATCCTTCTCTTAAACGAATAAGAGATGTATTTGCTGATTCAATTCCTTCCCATGTAAAGTTTAATTTTCCTCTATAATGACATGAATAATTAAACAATCTATATGCAAGTGGACTATATCCTCTAGCAATTATATCATCTATTAAATATGTGTTTCCAAGACTCTTTGACATTTTTCCACCATTTATTAATAGATATTCTCCATGTATCCAATAATGTGCTGGATTTTTGCCACAAGCACCTTTATTTTGTGCAATTTCGTTTTCATGGTGTGTTGGTATTAAATCAATTCCACCTGTATGTATATCAAATTCTTCACCAAGATATTTTGTGCTCATTGCTGAACATTCAATATGCCATCCTGGATAACTTGGTCCCCATGGACTATCCCATTTCATTAAATGATTTGCTGGTGCTTTTATCCATAAGGCAAAATCATATGGATTTCTTTTTTCTGGATCTATATCAACTCTTGCTCCTGCTTTTTGGTCATTTAAGTTTATTCCTGATAAAATACCATATTTGTCTAATTTTGAAACATCAAAATATATAGCTGTAGAAGTTTCATATGCATACCCATTTTTCATTATTTTTTGAACCATTTCCAACATTTCTTTTATATGATCTGTTGCTTTACATACAACTTCAGGAGTTTCAATATTTAATCTTTCTAAATCTCTAAAAAATAATTTTGTATAATGTTCTGCTATTTCTAAAGGACTTTTATGTTCTTCTCTAGCAGATTTTAACATTTTGTCTTCTCCTTCGTCTCCATCTGATACTAAATGTCCTACATCTGTAATATTCATTACATGTTTTAATTCATATCCATTATATTTTAAAACTCTTCTTAATGTATCATTTAATAAGTTTGTTCTCATATTTCCTATTGTTGCATCTTTATATACTGTTGGTCCACAAGAATATATTTTAACTTTTCCTTCTTCAATTGGTTTAAATAAATCTTTTTGTTTTGTTAATGTGTTGTAAAAATAAATATCCATATATGCCTTCCTTTCTATTCTATTTTATGCTTTTTGCCCCACATATTGTGAGGCAAAAATTCTTATTATTCTTCAGTATTTGTATCTTCTTCTGGTAGATCTGGAGTTGGTGTAGTTTCACCTTCAGATGGTTTAGTACTCTCAGTTGGCTTAGTACTCTCTGTTGGTTTTGTACTTGATGTATCATCAGCTGGCTTTGTACTTTCTGTTGGTTTTGTACTCTCAGATGGTTTAGTGCCTTCTGTTGGCTTTGTACTCTCTGTTGGCTTTTCCTCTGGTGCTTTGTGAATATTACAATATTCAGTTGGTGCAGAGTTTTCACTCTCCCTTCCTTCTAATGTATTCCATAAATCTAATCTTTCTTTTTCTATTACATAACCAGTCTCTCTAACTTTTCTTGAAGATTCTGGACAATATTGATTTGCTAATAATCCAGACTCTGTACAAATTGTATATGTTCCTTGATGTGCATCACAAGTTTCTGGTAGTTTTCCTTCCACAAATATTTCTGAATATGTATCTGTACATTTATCTGAAGCTAACATTCCACTTGTTCTACATACTCGTGCAGAAACAATTCCGTCTGGTTGTTTAAATGTTGATTTTTCTAATCCACTATGTATTTCTTTCATTATATTAGCAAATATTAAACCTGATGATTGTTTACTTGATTTTGTAATTGTTCTTGGTTCATCAAAAGCATATAATACAGCACATGAATAATAGTTTGTAAATCCACACATCCATCTCTCTTTATCTTCATTTGTTGTTCCTGTTTTGGCTGCTAAATCCATTCCACTAATTCTTGTATATGTTGCTGTTCCTGCTGAATCATTAACTACAGATTTCATTAAATCTTTTACTATATATGCTGTTTGTACTGAACATACTCTTTCTGTTGGTTGGTTTGGCTCTAATACTATATTTCCATTAGAATCTACAGCTTTTGTATAAAATGTTGGTTTAATATATACTCCATCATTCGAAATCATTGCATATGCTGCTGCCATTTCTAATGGACTAATACCATATGTAAATCCTCCTATTGCAACAGATGCTAAATTATTATCTTTTTCATCATCTAATGTTGATACTCCCATTTTCTTTAAATATTCAATACCTTTTTGGGGAGTTAATTCTGCTTGTATTTTTATAAATGGGATGTTTTGAGAAGTTGTTAATGCTGATCTAACAGTTCTTTTTCCTGTATATCTATTATAATTTTTTGGTGTCCATGTTCCTCCAAATGTTGTTCTTGTATCCAAATATATTGTAGCAGGTGTTATTATTCCTTCTTCAATTCCAGGTAATACATCTGATAATGGTTTTATTGATGACCCTGTTTGCCTTGGACTATTTATTCTATTTAATCCTCTTGCTGTTGTTTTTTCTCCTAATTGTCCAACAGCTCCAACTACATACCCTGTTGATGGTTCTATTATAACAGCTGCTGCTTCTGCTACAATTTCATTTCCATTAGAATCTGTTATAATATTTCCCTTTGCATCTTTGGCATATAATGTATATTTATCTTCAGCCATTTCATCTTCCATTATTTTTTGAATATCTACATCTTGTGTAGAATATATCTTTAATCCACTTGTATTTAAATATGTTTCTGCTGCTGTTTTAGAAATATTTTTTTCTTGTGCAATTTGCTCTATCAATTGTGAAATTAATGCATCTGTATGTGATGAATAAACATTTCCTTTTACTCCATTTTCGAAATTAAATCCTGCTTCAACCTCAGCAACTGCTGAATCATATTCTTCTTGATTTATAGATCCACATTTTTTCATTTGTCCTAATACTGTTTTTGTTCTTTTTTTAATTTTTTCAGTATTATCTTTTCCTGAATATGGATTATACGCATTTGGTGAATTATTTATTCCTGCTAAAAATGCACATTGTGCAATACTTAAATTTGATGCATCTGTATTAAAATAATATTCTGCTCCTGTTTGAACTCCATAGTTTCTTCCTCCAACAAGTATCAAATTTAAATATAATTCTAATATTTGATTTTTACTTAATTCATTCTCTACTTGATATGCTTTAGCCCATTCTTTTACTTTTCTTAATATTCCGTTGATTCCACTACTTTCCTTATCTTGTGTTATATTTTTAACCAATTGTTGTGTTATTGTACTTCCTCCACCTGTTGTTGATTTTCCAAAATGTGTTACAAATGAAAGAATTGCTGCTGTTGTTCTTTTTAAATCTACTCCATGGTGTTGATAAAATCTTTCATCTTCAATTGCTATATATGCTTTAGGTAAATATGGTGACATTTCATCTAATGTAATTATTTTTCTACTTTCTTTTCCATTTAGTTCTGCTAATACGTTTTCATTTGAATCTACTATTACTGTATTTTCTATCATTGTCAATTTTGATAAATCAATTTTCAAATCATCTCCAAAAAATCCATATACAAGTCCTATTATAACTCCTGTCCCAACAACAACTAATAATATTATTAATACCAATAATATTTTTAATGTTATCGCTAATTTTGGATGTTTATACTTGAATTTCATTTTAGTATCTTTTTCTATTAACTTATTATTTGCATTTTTTGCATTTGTTTTTTGACTTTTCATATTTTTTTTATTTGAATTACTATGTTGTTTATTTTTTTTCTTTTTTTCTTTCATTAAAATATCCTTCCTTTCGCAAGAATCAGCACTTTTGAATATATTAAAATCGCAAATACATTATATTATATTTTTCAAAAAAAGAAAAGCTTTTTAAGAAATTCTTTATAATTTTTAAAAGCTTTTACACACAAAAAAAAGCAATCCCCACATTAGCCGTAAGTTGATTGAATTTTTAAGGACCTGTCTTCGACAGGTGGGTTCCTTCTTGAATACTCATGGGCTTCTTACTACTCGAAATGTAATTTTACAAATGCTAAAGTGTAAGCTTGCACGCCATATTCAAAGATTTAAGGTCCCTCTTTAAACTTGTAGGTTCTAAAAATTCTGTCTACACGCACTACGCAGGGTTTTTGCTTTGTTCTAATTATTTATTTGTTATACATATTTTAGCATATAATTTTTTCTATTGCAACACTTTTTTGGTTCAAATTTTTTAAATTTTATATGCTAATTTTATTATATCTCTTTTTTTCAAATTTATACTCACTTATAATGATTTTTTCTTTGTTTTTTATGCTGGAATTTTTTTCATTAAATATATTATAATTTTACTCTTTTTCAATTATTTTTATTGCACATTTTATTCCATCAATAGCAGCTGTCATAATGCCTCCAGCATATCCTGCACCTTCTCCACATGGATATAGTCCTTGAACATTAATTGAATTCATTGTTTCTTTATCTCTCGTTATTTGTACTGGTGATGAACTTCTTGTTTCTACTCCCGTCATTATTGCATCATGTTCAGCAAATCCATGTAATTTTTGATCTAATTCTGTTAATCCTTCTTTTAATGTATTTGAAACAAATTCTGGCAATATTTCATTCAGGTTGGCAAATGTTACTCCAGGCATATATGTTGGCTTTATTTTTCCTAAATTTGTTGTTGTTTTATTTTCGAGAAAATCTTCAACTCTTTGTATTGGTGCATTGTAGTTTTTTCCGCCTAATTCAAATGCTTTTTTCTCTAATTCTTCTTGAAAATACATTCCATCTAATGGCGATTCTTTATAAAAATCTTCAATAGATATATTTACAAGTAATGCACTATTTGCATTTTCTCCATCTCTTGCAAAATTACTCATTCCATTTGTTACAATTGAACTTTCTTCTGAATTTGAGGCCATTACTTTTCCACCAGGGCACATGCAAAATGTATAGCAAGTTCTTCCATTTGAGGCATGATATACTAATTTATAATCTGCAGACCCTAATCTCAATTTTGTTTTATTTCCATATTGAGCTATATTTATATCTTTTTGTAAATGTTCTATTCTAACTCCAACAGCAAAGTTTTTTGGCGCTACTTTTACTCCTAGTTCATTTAATTTTTTAAATGTATCTCTTGCACTATGTCCAATTGCTAATATAACACTATCTGTTTCTATTTTTCTTTTTTGGTTTGTTATTACAGATTTTATCTGACCTTTTTTTATTTCAAAATCTATAACTTCTTCTTCAAAAAATATTTGTCCACCTTTTTCTAATATATATTCTCTAATATTTTTCACAATCTTTACCAAATTATCTGTTCCTAAATGTGGTTTTGCAACATACATTATTTCTTTTGGCGCACCAAATTTTACAAATTCTTCGAGTACTTTTCTTGAATATATACTTGAATTTCCAGTATTTAATTTTCCGTCTGAAAATGTTCCTGCTCCACCTTCTCCAAATTGAATATTAGATTTAGGGTTAAATTTTCTATTATTTATAAATTCCTCGACATCTTTTACTCTATCTTCTACTCTTTTTCCTCTTTCAATTAGAATTGGCTTTATTCCATTTTCAACAAAGATTAATGCAGAAAATAAACCTGCTGGTCCAGCTCCTATTATTACTGGTTGAATTTTACTTGTCCTTTTTACTTTTATTTCTGGCATTTTATATTCTTCAATTTTTTCAAATCTTTTTTCTTTATTTTTATCTTTTAACTCAATGTCTATTGTATAATTATAGAAAATGTCTTCTTTTTTTCTGGCATCTATTGATTTTTTATAAATATACCATTTTTTCACATCTTCTTTTTGTAATGCTTTTTCTAATACTTTTTCTTCTAATAAATCTTCTCTTATTTTTATATCTTTTATTCTTATCATTATTTTTCTCCATTTTATACTTAATTATTTTACACCACTTAACCTCAAATGTCTATATTTTGCCCAAAATATTTTTTGTCACTCTTGCAAGTTATGTAAATTAGTGTTATACTCTATATATGATGTCTTTGACATTTGTCGATTTTTTTCTGTCACAAATTTACAATTGGAGGAAAACAACATGATGATTAAAAAAGAAAATTTGGAAAAATTTATGGAAAATCTTGAATCTGCTCAGTGGATGGGGCTTGAATTAAGTTGCTGTAAATTAATCGCAGAAGCTCTTTCCTATCCAAAAGCCATTCCTAATGAATACTGGTATAGTATTGACTATAACCAGTTTGACAATCTGTTTTATCTTACATTAAAACTTCCACAAAAAAAGTTTACTAAAAAAGAAATGCGACAAATACAAGATGAAATTGCAAAACGAATTATGGAAGAATTAGCTAATCCGTCATACATCAGAATTTATCCTAATATCACTACTGCTGCTGCTTTCAACTACTTTTCACTTTTTCATGCCTTAGCACTTTTAAATATTCCTGAATGGAAAATTGATATTCCTACACCAGAACAAAATTTTGAATATAATCTAGCCTATGGTTTGTTCAAATTAGATGATCGCTCTAAGGAATTTGAGAAATACGGATATTATATTTGCAACCAGCACGATTGGGCAATGAAGCATCTCAAGGAAGAATTGACAGAAAAAAATAAACCGTTGTAACGATATTTACAAAGAGCAAACTTGGAATCCATGTTCTAAGTTTGCTCTTTGTCTTTATATATAAAATTTTTAATGCAAATTGACTTTTATGTAAATTTATGGTATTATTTTACCTGTTAAGGTAAAGCACCTTGATTTTGTAAGTTTTTACTTACAAATGTAATCACTCAATTGAGTTATGTAATGGAGGGAAAAATATGGCTCGGAATTTATTGATTATCTTACCTGTGATTGTTTTTGTAGCAATCACTTGGAGCATTTGCTTTTTAACGGATAACAAATTAGTACTTTTCTTCTTTGAAAAAGGACATTACGTTTTCTCTACTGGTACTGGTCTGAGAGGACTTGTTATCATAAAAGCAAGTGTTGGAAAAGACACTTCTTGTAAAATTACACTTACAAACACTTACACAAAATTAATTAAACATCATTGGGTTATCAATGATAAATGCAAAAGAATTTTTATCACCTACATTCCTTCTCAATATTTAGAAGTTGATGTAGATGGAAATTCTGCAAACGATTTTGTTGTAGAATGTTTGAGTTTTAACAAGAAATAATTTCAAAATCATATTCATTCCATAAAAAACGCAATCAATTAAGATTGCGTTTTTTCTATTATTCAAATTTCTTTATATTCAACATTCTTAAAGCATTAATTATTGCAATAACAGAAACTCCTACATCTGCAAAAACAGCTTCCCACATCGTAGAGGCTCCAAATGCAGTTAATACAAGAACTGCTATTTTTACAAATATTGCAAAAATAATATTTTCACGAACAATTCTCATTGTCTTTTTTGACAAGTTAATTGCTTTACTTATTTTTGAAGTTTCATCTGTCATTATAACAATATCTGCTGCTTCTATTGCCGCATCAGATCCAAGTCCACCCATTGCAACACCAATATCTGAAATTGTTAAAACAGGTGCATCATTTATTCCGTCACCAACAAATACAAGCTTTCCTTTTTCACTCTTTTGTTTTAATAATTCTTCTACTTTTTCAACTTTTCCATCTGGTAATAATTCAGTATAAACCTTATCCATATTTAACTTTTTAGCAACATATTCTCCAACTTCTTTTTTGTCACCTGTAAGCATTACTGTTTCTTTAATATTCATTGCTTTTAATTCTCTAATTGTTTTTGAAGAATCTTGTTTTATTTTATCTGCAATTAATACATATCCTACATATTTTTTATCAATTGCAACATATAATATTGTTCCTACTTCATCACATTTTTTAAAGTCTATTTTTTCTTCTAACATTAACTTTTCATTTCCTACTAAAATATCTTTTTCATCAATTCTAGCCCAGATTCCTTTTCCACTTAATTCTTGTGGATTTTTTATGATATTTTCGTCAATTTCTTTGTTATATGCTTTCTTTACTGATTTAGCAATTGGATGGTTTGAATAATTTTCTGCATGTGCAACAATTCTTAATAACTCATCTTTTTCAATTCCTTCTGCATAAATATCTTGAACTTCGAAAATTCCTTCTGTTAATGTTCCTGTTTTATCAAATACTACTGTTTCTGTGTTTGCTAATGCTTCTAAATAGTTACTTCCTTTTATTAATATTCCCATTTTAGATGCTCCACCAATTCCACCAAAGAAACTTAATGGTATTGATATTACTAATGCACATGGACATGATACAACCAAAAATGACAATGCTCTATATAGCCATACTGAAAATGTACTAAAATCTTTTAATATTATTGGTGGTATAAATGCTAAAAGTACAGCTATTATAACTACTGTTGGAGTATAATATTTTGCAAATTTTGTAATAAAGTTTTCAGATTTTGATTTTTTACTACTTGCATTTTCTACTAAATCCAAAATCCTACTTACTGTTGATTCTCCAAATTCTTTAGTTACCCTTATCTTTAATAAACCATCTTTATTGATACAACCACTTAGCACTTCATCTTCTGTTTTTACAACTCTTGGAACAGATTCTCCTGTCAATGCCATTGTATCTAAGCTTGATCTACCTTCAATAATAACACCATCTAATGGTATTTTTTCTCCTGTTTTTACAATAATTATATCTCCAATTTTCACTTCATCAGGATCAACTTTTTCAATTTTTCCATCTTTCTCAATATTTGCATAATCTGGTCTTATATCCATTAAACTTGAAATTGATTTTCTAGATTTATCAACAGCATAACTTTGAAATAATTCACCAACTTGATAAAACAACATAACTGCAACAGCTTCTGGAAATTCGCCTATTGCAAATGCACCTATTGTTGCAACAGCCATTAAAAAGTTTTCATCAAAAACTTTTCCTCTAAATATATTTCTTACAGCTTTTTTTAATATTTCACATCCTACAACTAAATAACTTATAATAAACAATCCATTATTTATCCATTCATTTGAAAATGGAATTACTAATGCTAATACAAATAATATTGCTGATATTATTATTTTAATTCCTCTTTTTTTCATTTATCTTTTTTCCTTTCTTGAAACAAAACCAAAATTGAGAAAAAATTAAATTTCCTCTATAGTACAATCAGGTTCTTCTTTTTTCACAACCTTTTTTAAATTTTTTAATACTTCATCTTTTCTATCATCTTCAATTTCCATTACCAATTTTTCTGTCATAAAGCTCAAAGATGCCTCTGTTACACCATCTATTTTTTGTATAGCTCTTTCTAATTCTGCTGCACAATTTGCACAATCAATTCCTTTTATTTTAAATTTCACTTTCATAATAATTACCTACCCTTCTTTTTATATTTATTTCAAAAATTGTACACCCGGATTGGAAAATAGTTGAATTTTGGCAAGGCAAATTTTATTTAAAATGCAAGGGCGCATACGTAGTGTATGTAACCACATTTTAAATGAAATTTAACACAGCCAAAATTATAAATATTTTCCAATCCTATCTTTTATGTTCAATATGCTCTATAGCAACTTCAAATACTTCTTTTACATGTTCATCATCAAGTGTATAAAAAACCTCTTTTCCTACTTTTCTACACTTTACAATTCCACTTCTTCTTAATGTTCCTAATTGATGTGAAATTGACGACTTACTCATACCAAGTACATTTGCTATATCACATACACACAACTCATTTTTATCTAAAGCATCTAGTATTTTAACTCTTGTTGTATCTCCTAATATGCTAAAAAAATCTGCCATTTTATTTAATACATCTTCATCTACCATTTGTTTTTGTGTTGATTCAACTAAATCTTGATGAATTACATTACAATCACAAGCAAATTCATTCCTTGCCATACATATCTCCTTTCCTTACTCTTTTGTAAGCAAAATAATTGAGTAATCATTCAACTTTTACTATATTATAGTTGAATAATTACTCAATTGTCAATAATTTTTATAAATTTTTTTAAATAATATGAAAGATAATTCTTTCATATTATTTTAAATGTTACAATCGCTAGCCCTTTGAGTTTTTCGACATAAAGTCGAAAACTCAAATCGGGCATGAACAAATCAAAGAAAAATTTTCAATTTTTCTTATTTGTTCACAAATTTTTTATACACTTCCATGATAATTATTAAAGGTATTGAAAATACTACTAATCCACCAGCAAACTCTAATGGTATTGTTTTTAAACGTAATATATTTGATAATATATCACTTCTCACGACTATTATTTGTATTAAACATGTTATCAATATCGAAAATATCAAGAATTTATTATTTTGTCCTGATATTTTAAATGCTGAAATTCTTTCACTTCTACAATTAAAGATATGAATATTTTCCATTAAGACCATCAATGTTAGTAAATAACTTCTAATAACTTCTATTTCAAGATGTTTTATATTATATAAATAAATATAAAGTGCAAATTCTATTATCCCCATTACTGTTGCTGATATGATAATTTCATTTATCATTAATTTATCAAATATTTTTTCATTATTTGCAGGTCTATTCATTACATCTTCAACATCTTTTTCAAATGCTAAAGCATTACTTTGAATTCCATTACTTATTAAATTTAACCATAATAATTGTATTGCGACTAATGGTATTGGAAAATTAAATATCATCGATAATACAAATAATATTATTTCAGATAATCCTGTCGATAAGAGCAAATATATTACTTTTCTTATATTATTATATGCTCTTCTTCCTTCTTCTACACCATTTACAATTGATGAAAAATTATCATCTGTTATTATCATATTCCCTGTTTCTTTTGCAATATCTGTTCCACTTCCTATTGCAACACCTATATTAGCTGATTTTAGAGCTGGTGTATCATTTACCCCATCACCTGTTACAGCAACCATTTTTCCTTCTTCTTTTAATTTTTTAACTATTTCTAATTTCTCCATAGGTGTTGCTCTAGAATATACTTTTGTTATACCTATTCTTTTGGCTATTGCTTCTGCTGTATTTTTTTGGTCTCCAGTAATCATAATTGTTTCAATTCCTGCTTTTTTACAACTTTCTACTGCTTCTGTTACTCCTTCTCTAATCGGATCTACAAATCCTATCAATCCTAGAAATATCATATCTTTAAGATCTTTTTCTTCTAGCTCTTTTGTTTCAAAATTTCTCTTATGAATTTTACTTTGAGCTATTGCTATAACTCTATATCCTTCTTCTGCTAATTGAATATTTTGATTAAGAATTTTATCTTTATTTATCTTTTCTTTCTCATTAATATATTTGCAAAATTCTAAAACTTTTTCTGGAGCCCCTTTTATAGTTACTACATATTCATTATTTTCTTCAAATACTACTGCTGAATATTTTAATTGTGATTCATAATGTATCATACTTTTTATATCAAATTGTTGTTTTATTGGAATTTTCATTCCTAATGCTAAAAATGCTGTATCTATTGCATCACCTGAATGTTTCCATTGTTTTCCATCATATTCAAGCCTTGCTTCATTGTTTACATATCCCATTTTCACTATTTCTTTTATTTGTGTTTTATCTTTCTCATCACATCTTATTTCACCTATATCATTATATCCAATTCCTTTTATTGATGCTACACTATCATTCGGAAGAACTATTTTCTTTGCAGTTTGTTCATTTGCAGTTAATGTTCCTGTTTTATCTGTTGCTATAACATTACAACTTCCTAAGCTTTCAACTGCATTTAGCTTTTTTACTATTACATGTCTTTTTGCCATTTTATTTGAAGATACTGATAATACTATTGTCATAGCAATTGTTAATCCCTCTGGTATTGCAGAAACTGTTAATGCTATTACTGTTGATAATATTTCAGATAATTTATATCCTTTAAA
>ENA-OPSR01000415-OPSR01000415.1-human-gut-metagenome-genome-assembly--contig:-NODE-415-length-18402-cov-3.213386_pt1 | contig 18402 bp, 22 predicted proteins | sample MGYA00241459_ERZ501910 | MGnify/ENA primary metagenome ERZ501910 (study PRJEB25962, sample SAMEA2042504) | human gut metagenome | biome: human gut; feature: human-associated habitat; material: faeces...
GCCCATTAAAGCGGTACGCGAGCTGGGTTCAGAACGTCGTGAGACAGTTCGGTCCTTATCTATCGCAGGCGTAAGATATTTGAAGAGTGCTGTCCTTAGTACGAGAGGACCAGGATGGACATACCAATGGTGTATCAGTTGTCTCACCAGAGGCACGGCTGAGTAGCTAAGTATGGATTGGATAAACGCTGAAAGCATCTAAGTGTGAAGCCAACTCTAAGATAAGATATCTCATATCGTAAGGTAGTAAGATTCCATAAAGACTATGTGGTTGATAGGTTGGAGGTGTAAGTGTAGTGATACATTGAGCTGACCAATACTAATAAATCGAGGGCTTAACCACTAATATTAAAAGAGGTTTACGAATAAATTCTTCTATGTATTTTTGAGTGTGCTTTAAAGTTTATTAAAAAGTAATAAATTTAAAAAATATTTGAAAATACTATTTACAAATTATAAATTTAATGGTATCATATCAAATATGAAAAGCAGACATTACTTTTCTGGTGATTATTACTAAGAGGAAATACCTGTTCCCATTCCGAACACAGAAGTCAAGCTCTTAAGTGCCGACAATACCTGCGAGTTACCTTGCTGGAAAGATAGGTTGTCGCCAGATTTTATATATTCCTCGTTAGCTCAGTCGGTAGAGCGCTCGGCTGTTAACCGATAGGTCGTCCGTTCAAGTCGGACACGAGGAGCCATAATAATCTGAAATCTAGCAATAGATATTCAGATTATTTTTTATTTAATTTAAGTAATTCGCCCTTTTACGAAAAAATATAAAGATTTGTTATATAATAAGGCTATTATGAAAGAGACGAGTATTTATGAAGAGAATATGTGATATATGTGTAGCATCTTTTGAGACTAAAGTTCTACAAGAATTTATTGTTATGACTGTAGTGGAGATTCAACAAGAAATATATATGAAACACGAAAGAATCAAAAGACTATTTTACGTAGAAGTATGAAATTACATGGTATAAAAAATAAAAAACAACCGGTCGAAACTCGACTGGTTGTCTGGGTTTTAGGAGCTAACACACATTAGCTCGGGTTCAAGGCTGTTACCACGTCAGCAATGCTGTCAAAAGTTTCTTTGTTTGTGAGCATCTTATGGATGGAGAAGCCAATCTTCTCAGTTTCAACAAAAGATTTTGCGTCCTCAATAGAGAAGCCTCTTTGGTCAAGCTGACGAAGAAGATCGCCATACTTCTTTATGGCATTAATTGCCATGTTCAATGTTTGGACACTCTTATCCTGCCGGCTTGCGGCGGAATTTTGAATGCCCACATTGGGAGTTATAATCTGCTCAAAAGGTGTAACTTCAACAGAAGGCTGTTGCTTCTGCATAACCGGTTCAGAAATTGCTTTATCAGCAGGTTCGCCTTCATGAGTTTCTTTGTCCTGAATGTCATTACTGGAGTCATCCACAGTTTGTTTACCGTCAATATATTCAGGAAAATCTGCGGGGTTAAGTCCAGCAAAGGGGGTATATCCGCCATTAGGCTTGTCATTGTCCTCCTGATTAAAGGTCGAATCGTTTAATTGCTGAAGCATATGGCCCAGTTCGGGAGCCAGATCAATAAGAAAATTGCGTGTGTATGTGGAACATTTGAAGTTATCAAATACACTTTCAATCTCTGCCTTGTTGCCACTAAGCAGTTTCGAAGCATTATGGGAATCAATTCTACTGGCATTTGTGCATACAATGTACATGACAATAGGATGCCAATATTTTTTAGAAATGGCATCAAGCTCATCTTTGCATTTAAGCAGAACAGATTGTTCAATTTTGCAGAAATCAGGGTGTTTCTCCTGATACCCATTGAACATGAAAGTGACCAACTGAGGAATATCATATTTGGATATGAATTCTTTTGTTACATGATGCTTATTGTTTGTGAAACCAAAAATATTCAAGATTCTTTCAGTTTCTGCGGAAATGTCTTTTTTAGAAGTCAAATCCACGTTAAGTTTCAATAACATATTGGAAACAATCTTGTAATCAGATTTCCTCGTGGCTTCAATTGCCGGATAGTTCGACAAAAGGTATGCCAATGCATACTGAAGTGCTTTGCCATTTACTTTCCGCATCGGTGCAGTATCTGCTGTAATACTGATATTATCAGTGTTTACAGAATCAACAACTGATGTTGCGTTAGCTTTTTTGGCAGCTTTTTTCATTAATGCAGCCTGGTAATCCTTTTTGGTGGTAGCAGCGTTCTTTTTAGAGTTTTTCATATAAGTTCCTCCATTTTTTGAATAAACCCAAAAAATAATATCGTACACTTATATTATACCACATTTTACATAATAGGTCAACGATTATAATTGGAGGTAATTTTTAAAAATCTATCTCTATCAACTTTTAAGTAAATCCATTTATAAGTGATATATATTTAAAGTGCCAGAAATCTTATTTTTCAATACTAAAATTTGTTTTTGTTGTGATTCCTTTTGTAAAACTTCCATCATAAATAGTATTTCCAGAAACTTCATCTTTTAGAGGAATGGCAATTTTGATATTTGCAACATAATTTTCTCCAAGAATATTTTTTATATGAATTTTAAAAGTAATATTCCCAGAAATAGAAGTTAAATCAACGCCGGCTCTCTTTAATAGAGAACCATTGTAAACTAATGGATTTTCAATATCTGAAACTAGATAATTGCTTTTGATTAAATTCATATATTCTAATGTAATCGGATTAGATGCATCTGAATATATTTGTGGTTTTGAGTAATCTAATGTTCCTACTGATGAAATGCTAGATGTACCATCTACACTATTAGATGAATCTGTATTTGTATTGCTTATTTCGACGTCATCAACAGTGTTAGCTGTTTCAACATTTATAGAATTATCTATAGTATTAGATCTTGAATCTACTTTTGCAGGTTCTACAACTTCATAATTTAATCTATCTGTAATTAGATAATCTTTTTCTAAATTAAACTTTCCAAATTCGAATAGATTTTTGTAGTGAAGATTAGGAGTTCCAGCATTTAAAGAATCAAATTTTACATTATCTATATACAACTCTTTAATAGTGTTTTGGTCTTTATTATTAGCATTACCAGAAATATATAGTGCAATATCTGTAAATTGGTAAACATTTAAGTTCCACATTGATTTTTTTGTTTCATTATTTGTTGCATTTGCAGAACTGTATAAATAAATTTTATCAATAGAAAATGTCTGCTTAGAATTCAAAGAAGTCATGTCTGCAATGGTATTTTCTAAAGCAACTTTTCTTTGTACGTCCGTATAATTGATTTTTATTAAAACTGCAAGTAATATAACTAACAGAATAAAAATGATGAATTTTATAATTTTTTTACTTTTCTTAGGTGATTGATTTTTCATATAATTTCCTTACATTAAAATATTTAGGTTTTGCGGATTACCTATAACCCCTAGTATTAATATTATAATTTGAAAAAGGAAAAAATGCAATAAAAATATTTACCAAATTTGTCACATTTTGATTGTGAAATTGTTGTGAAAGATTAAAAAAGGTATTGCAATGTTATTCTGTTTATGATAGTATAATGGCAGAAACGAAACATTCCCTGCGTGGTACGTGTAGAAAGGAATTTTAGAACCAACAAATTCTAAAAGGGAGTCCGCCTTTAAATGTGGCGTGTAGGCTTAGGTTATAAACTTAAGAAACCCAGGAACATTTAACAAGACACCCACCTGCTGGTGCAGGTCCTTAAAATTTCATTCGGCTTACGGCTAATGTGGGGCAATTTCTATAGTAAATTTGAAGCATCACTTAATTTAGGTGGTGCTTTTGCTTTGGGTAGAAAATACTTAGAATTTTGGCTTCGTCAAATTTCATTCAAAACGAGGTTACATATACACAAAGTATGCTCTTTTGCCTTTTGAATATCTTTTTTCTTGCTAAAATTTAATTCTTTCCCAACCTCGATATCAGTAATTACTATTATGAATATTGCAATTACTACATGGAAATAGTATAATATTTGCATATTGTTGAAGAGGTTTTAGTATGAAAATAAAGGAAGTAATTGAAGAAGGAAAAAATGCATTAAGCAAGAATAATATAGAGGATGATGTAATTATAGTAAGAGAGCTGTTAGCCTTTGTATTAGGTGTAACGAAGCAATATCTGGTAATTCATTTAGAAGATGAGCTTAATGCAGGAGATTATTTAAAGAAAATATAAATGAGATAATTGAGGGCAAGCCATTACAATATATAACCAACAATCAGGAATTTATGGGATTGAACTTTTTTGTAAACGAGAATGTGCTTATTCCACAGCCAGATACGGAAATTATTGTTGAAGAAACTTTGAAAAAATGCAAAGAGTTACTTCTAAAAAATGGCAAGATAAAGATATTAGATTTGTGTACTGGTAGTGGGGCTATTGCAGTTTCTCTTGAAAACTTTCTTGGAGATAAGGCTGAAGTTTTTGCAAGTGATATTAGTACTAAAGCACTAGAGGTTGCTGAAAATAATAATGAGAAAAACAATACAAATGTAAGATTCATCGAATCAAATTTATTTGAAAACATACAAGAGCAAAAGTTTAATATTATTGTTTCAAACCCACCATATATAAGAAGCAATGTAATAAACAATTTGCCAAAACAAGTTCAAAATGAACCACATTTGGCACTAGACGGCGGAGAAGATGGATTAAAATTTTATAAAAAAATTATAGAGCAGGCGTGCAATTACATAGAAAATGGATATTTAATATTAGAAATTGGATATGACCAAAAAGAAGATGTGGAAAATCTGCTTAAAGAAAACAAGAATTATTCAGAAATAAAAACTATACAAGATTTTTCTGGAAATGATAGATGCACAATTGCAAAAGTAGGCAAAATTTAGAAATATTAAATTGCAAGACTATTTGTTTTATGATATTTGTAATAAAAATACAGTGTTACTATTTTATATTAAAAAGCAAGTAACATAGTAGATTAGGCTATAATTATAATATGTGTAATTTATATTAAGGAAGTGATAGAAATGTCTTTTTCATCAGATTTGAAAATGGAACTAAGTCAAATAAATAATTTGAAGAATAAACAAGAAGTTTATGCAGAATTTCTTGGTTATTTGGCGTCTAATAATATAGATGTGAAAGGTAGAAATGTAAAGTTTTCAACAGAAAGTGAGTACAATATAAATAGGTTTGCTAAGCTATTGAATAACTTAGAGATTAAGGATTACAAGATAAATATAACTGGCAAAACATACAGTATTACATATAAGTGTGATGAAATCCCAGTTTTAGAAGATGCAGAGAATTATTTACAACAAGATAACTTGAAAAAAGCATATATAAGAGGAAACTTCTTGGGTGCAGGTTCAATAAACAACCCAAGGAATAAATACCATTTGGAAATAATTTTTAAAGATAAAGAATGTGCGGAATTTACATTAAAATTATTAAATGAATATTCCATTGGGGCTAAAATTTTAGGAAAAACAGTTTATCTAAAAGATGGAGAAGAAATATCTAAAATGTTAGCTTTAGTTGGTGGTCATTCTACTGTGTTAAAGTTTGAAGAAATACGTGTGCTTAGAGAGATGAAAAACAATGTAAACAGAATTGTAAATTGTGAGACAGCAAACCTTAATAAGACTATAAATGCAGCTGTTAAGCAGGCTGAACTTATAAAAAAATTGAAGAAGTCTGGTAAGTTTAATAATCTGCCAGAAGACTTAAAAGAAATTGCAAATTTAAGAGAAGAAAATCCGGAAGCAACATTAGAGCAGTTAGGAGCAATGCTTAAAAATCCAATTGGGAAGTCTAGTGTTAGCCATAGATTCAAGAAAATAGAGGAGTATTTGTAGAAATAAATGGAAGAAAAAGAGATAGGTTTATACATACACATGCCATTTTGCAAGCAGAAATGCTATTATTGCGATTTTGTTTCATATCCGAATAGATATGAAATGGTGGAAAGATACATTAAATGTTTAAAGAGTGAAATTGTGCAATATGCTAATGAAAATAGGATTATGCACGAGCATGGATTAGAACCAAAGTTTATAATAAAAACAATTTATATAGGAGGTGGCACGCCATCTTCTATTGATGAATTTTATATTTTGAATGTGATGGAGACTATAAAAACTAGCTTCGAAATTGATGAAGAGGCTGAGATTACTATTGAAGTAAACCCTGGCACTGCTAGTAAAGAAAAGCTAAAAACATATAGAGAAGCGGGAATAAACAGAATAAGCATTGGCCTGCAAGCAGTTCAAGATAGATTGCTTAAAAGCATTGGCAGAATTCATAATTATAGTGATTTTGAAAACACATTCGAGTGGGCACGAGAGGCAGGATTTGATAATATAAATGTTGATTTGATGTTGGCTCTTCCAAACCAAACTCTTGATGATTTAAAGGAAAGTGCAAAAACGATAGTAAATTTGAAACCAGAGCATATTTCTGTGTATTCTTTGATAGTTGAAGAAAATACAAAGATGGAAAAAATGGTACAAGATGGAACAGCAATTTTACCAACAGATGAAGAAGAGCGAGCAATGTATTGGTTTGTAAAGGATTATTTGGAAAAACATAAATACAAACACTATGAAATATCTAACTTTGCAAAGCCGGGGTTTGAATCAAAACACAATACAGATTGTTGGAAACAAAAAGAGTATATCGGAGTTGGAGCAGCAGCATGCTCTTTTATGGACAACAAAAGGTATTCTAATATAGAAAGTCTAGAGCAATATATTGAGAATATAGAAAATGGCAATCCAAATAGAAATTTGGTGTTAAACGAAACCTTAAATGAAGAAGATAAGATGAATGAATTTATGATGCTTGGACTTCGAAAAATAGACGGAGTAAATATAGGGGATTTTAAGAAAATTTTTGGAGTAAATCCAATTATGAAATATTGTAAAACATTAGATAAACTTACTCATGAAGATTTAATACAAGTTGATGAAAATAGCATAAAATTGAGTAAAAAAGGCATCGATTTAGCAAACTTAGTATGGGAAGAATTTGTGTAAAATTTCTGCAAGGACAAATGCAAAAAATATAAATTTTAAACACTTATAAATTGGCAAAAATTGTGAATTTGTAGTAAAACATGCTTAAATGATTATACACAAGAAGTACACAGAAAAATATGATTTTTCAGAATAGACAAATGAAAAAAATTGTGATATTATTAGCCCGATAAAATATAATTATATTTAGTCAGCATATTATAAAAATTAAGTCAAGATTGGCTTAATTTGAGACCTAAAGAGGTATAAAATGAATTTTAAATTAGAAGAACTTACAAAAGACAATGAAGCACAATATTTAGAACAGGTTGCTAATTTAGAACAAGTGGTTATGGAAAACATGGAGGCAAGAGGCCAAAGCGGTCAGCTTTTTCCAACAGGCAGAGAGGATATTTCTGCATATGCACATTCTAAAGAAAATTCGGTTTTTGTTGCAGTTGATGAAAATGGCAAGGTTATTGCTGCAACATATATTACACAAGGGCAACAACCGTTTACGTATAATGACATTACGAAGTATTTTAAATATGGAGATGATTATAATCAATACGTAAAAAACAAGTACAAAACCTTGCAAGATTATAGAAAAGACATGTTAAGTATTTATAAGCTGAAAGTACAGGCTTTTAAATATGCTAAAGCAAAAATTTTAGCAGAGTTTCCACAATATGGAGAAAATATTATTGCGTTTTTGAAACATGAAATAGATGAAGAAAACAATCATTTTCACGAAAAGAGTGTACTTAGAGAATTACTAAATAAGTATATGTCAGAATATATGCAAGAACAAGATAAAACTCATACTGGTGTTATGGAAAGATATGATATGTTTTACTGGATTACTGCTGATGATATTGCAAAAGAGTTTGGAAAACAGGACGTAGAATCAAATGATGTTGAGGCAAGAGAGCTAGAAACGATAATAGGGCGAGAAAAAGCAGAACTAGAGTATAAAAAAATATTACATAAAGGACCATTAGTAATACACGAAAAACCAGAATTTAATGTAAAAAAATATTATACGGCAAAACCATCTAACTCAATAGAATTAGACACATACATAACAGACCCACGAGATAGAAGGTCGGGGCTTGCAAGAATTTTATTATCAGAAGGCATTACAAAACATATGGAACAATTCTTTGAAAATGAGAGTGAACAAGAAATATTTTTATGCTCAACATTGCACAGAGATAATCTTTCATCAAAATATGTATCTGAATTTTTTGGTTTAACAGACAGCTTATATGTAAAAAGAAGAGATGGCAGAGATAGAGAGGTTCACATTTGTAGAGTAGGAAGAGATGAGTATAAAAAATATTTAGACCATATAAAAAAGAAAGTTGCAATATTGTATGGATATAATCCAGAAGGTATAGCAATACATGCTAGTGAAGAAATTGAAATATTAAAGGAACAACTAGGGTATGAACAACGTGAAATATCAAGGCTAAAAAGAGCTAGAACAGCTCAGACGCATAATGGAAAGATAAATTTTAAACAAAGAAAAATAGAAAAAATCATTTCACTTAATGAGAGAATAAAAGAGTTAGAAGAGGAAATTGAAAGATAATTACATATTTGATTATGTTGATTTAAAAAAATGTGGTTACATACAACAAGTATGTGCCTTGACTTTGAAAATTCATTTTCTTTGTCAAAATTTAATTCTTTTTAACTTAAAATATGAAGGGAGAATATAAAATTATGAATAATATTAAACAAGAATATTCATGGCCAATAGAGCCAAAGTATAAAGTAACAGAGCATGATAAATATGGTATTAGAAAGAACCACTATGTGTTATTCAAACAAAGAGCACATTCTGGGTTTGATATAACAGCAGACATTGGAACAGAAGTGCACCCAATAGCGGATGGAACAGTATTACTTGCAGAATTTGATGGTACTACCACAGAAGGATTTGATGCCTTTAACGATGGTTATGGTAATAAGGTAGAAATACTAAACAATGATGGTAGAAGAGTAGTGTATGGACATTTAAGAGAATCTTATGTTAAGCCAGGAGACAAGGTTACACGTGATATGGTAATAGGTATAACTGGTTGTAGTGGAGGTTCAAGAGTGCCACACTTACATGTAGAAGTTAGAAAATCTAACACAGAAGAAACGGGATTAGATTACACGATAGATCCATTAACAGTATTACCAAAAAAAGATTTGAGCAAATTAACAAAAGAATTTACTCAAGAGCCATATGCAACATTATGGAGAAAAATGGCGTCAAACGAACCATGGAGCTTTGAAAAGACGGATATACCATATAGCGAAAATAAAGAATTTATTAGATAGGCGTTGAAAAAGAATTACAACTGGGATATTATTTAGAGAAAGGTAGAAAATTATGAAAGAGGAATTTATTGAATTATTAAGATCAACTAAGAGAGAAGGAATAGAGAATCTACTAAATTTCTTAGAAAAATCAGACTTTTATACAGCACCAGCAAGTACAAGATTTCATGGAAATTATGAGGGTGGGCTTTTAGAACATAGCATGAAAGTATATGAAATATTTAAAGAAAAAATAAAGGCGAGTGGTTTATCAACTCCAGAAGATACAGTTATAATTGCTCCACTTTTACATGACATTTGTAAAACAAATTACTACAAAGTAGATTATAGAAATGCAAAAAATGCAAGAGGAGAATGGGAGAAAGTTCCATATTATGCTGTTGAAGATACAATACCATATGGGCATGGTGAAAAATCTGTAATGATGATTACAGAATACATGAAATTGACTAATGAAGAAAAATATGCGATTCGTTGGCATATGGGCTTCACAGAGCCAAAGGAATTGTATGGAACAATTGGAGAAGCATATAAAAAATATCCAATAGCATTATTATTAAATGAAGCAGATTTAGAAGCAACATATTTTTATAATATATAAAATACATAATAGAGTTTTGATGAAGTCTTTTTATCGAGACTCTATTTTTGTGTATAATATAAGAATTTTTTTACAAAATAATATTGGTGATTTTTATGAGGATTTCATGGTTAAAATTAGATAATGATAATAAAAACTTTAAAATTCCAACAAATTTTGGAATGGACGTGTTTTCCGTTAATAGTACAGAAAATGTTGATAATAAAATAGATGAATTAATAAGAAAAAACTACAATACAATAATAGTATCAAATGATGTGGCAGGGCTTTCGGAGAAAATTAATAAAGAGTATTTGTATAGCAAAAATGTGAATATTGTAATAAGTAGAGATAGGGATATTAATAAATGAACTGCTATTACAGTCTATAAATTCATTGAGTACAAATGAGCAAAAAGACTCATGAAACATAATGTAAGTGAAATTAAAAGTACAGAAATTTTATGGAGGTAATTTTGGAAGAGATTCTCATTTTATGTATTGGAGATAGCAAATTAATAGGTGATAGTTTAGGACCATTGATAGGTTCTTTTTTGGAAAGAAATAAATTTGATATTGGAAATAATGTAAGAGTATTAGGAACACTAGAAAAGCCGATAGGATATAATGATTTAATAGGAATTGCAAAACATATAAAATACAACAAAGAATATTATACAACAATAATTACAATAGATTCAGCACTTGGAAGCAATCAAAATATAGGAAAAATATTAATAGATAATACAACATTATGTGCTGGAAGTGGTGTAAATACAGGAGAAAAATTAATAGGAGATATATCAATAAGAGGTATTGTTGGAAAAAACTATGATGATATAAAACAAAATATACAAGAACTTGAAAATGTTTCGACGAATCTTGTAGAAAATATGGCATGCAAGATTATTTTTAAAATTTTGAATTTGTTTAAAGTATAAAAAAACTGATTATGGCAATAATTCCTATATAAAATATAGGAGGTACATAATGAGTAAAGAAAATACTAGAAATGTAATTATATTAAAAAATCTTCCTTCTAACTTGATAGCCGAGGCTATATTAGTTGTAAAAGATAAAAAGCAGGTAGCAGATTATATGAAAGAATCTGAGTTTGGTGCAAATAAAGATGTTTCTAATTGTAAAAATTATAACAACGGTATAATTTATGGAGATATAAAAACAGAGTCATTAAAGAAAATCGAAAATGTGAAAAAGGAAGACAGAAAATATGTGATAAAAGAAGCGGAAATTGTAGTCTCAAATTATATAAAAAGAATAGAAGATAATTTGGCAGATAGAAAGATAGATAGATTAAAAAAATCATATAAGAAGACAAAAAAATTAAATGTTTTTCTTGCAATGACAACCATAATAAGCATATTATTTGCTATATTTATTTGAAAGAAATAATGTAAACGAATAAAACCTTGACCTTTGGAATATAAATCTATAAAAAGATAAACACAAAGGAAGAGGTGTTTTATTATGGAAAAATCTATTAGCCAAGAGGAGCGCATTAGAAGAGCAGAGGAAGTATACAGCAGAAGAAGGTATAACAATAGAAATGGAGAGAGTTTGTATAGAAGCGGTGAAACAAGAAACAGATATCAGCCACAAGAGACTAGGAAAATAAAAGGAAAAATGATTAATAAAATGATTGTTCAGATGATTGTGTGTGTAATAATTTATACTTGCATATATATGCTTCAATATTCTAATTATTTGTTTTCAAAAGATATGGTGGATAAAACAAAAGAGGTTTTGTCTTATGATATTAGTATAGAAAATTTGTATAATAAATCAAATGAATTTTTTTCTGATTTGCAGAAAAAATTTAATTGGGGTGTGAATAATGAACAAAATGATAATGTAAATGGAGGAGTGCAAAATGAAAATATAGAAGCTACTAATACAGATAACATAGAAAATACCAATGCAGACACTGAAAATGACGAAGTAAATAATGAAAGCTTAGAAAATATAGAAAACTCTGAAATCTCTCAAGATACTGATAATGAGACAAATCAAAATTCGGAGCAATTAGCCATAGGGGGAGCTGATGAAACACAACAACCTGAAGAAGAGAAGTCGCAAGAAGAACAAGATGTAGACTATGTAAAACAAAATGTGAGCATAATCTGGCCAATAAAAGGAGTTATAACTTCTAGGTTTGGAAACAGGACTCCGACCAAAATTGTAACAGCAAACCATAAAGGCCTTGATATAGCAGGAAATACAGGAGATAACATCGTGTCTGCAATGGACGGAACAGTTGTGCAATACTCTGAGGAAGGGGATTATGGTAAACACTTACGAATTCAGAACGGAGAAGTTTTAACACTATATGCTCATTGTAGTGAACTTCTGGTGCAAGAAGGAAGCACGGTGAAACAAGGAGATGTAATCGCAAAAATTGGAGCAACAGGCAGAGCAACTGGTCCACACTTACATTTTGAAATACGCAGAGATGATAGATTTATAAATCCAGAGTTGATACTCGGAAGTTTGTGAGGCAAGTATGCAGATAAAAATTAATTTAAAAGTCTTTCTTTTTTTATTGATATTTTTAATAACAAGGCAAATAAAAATATACGCACTACTCATGTGTCTAGCGTTAATACACGAATTGGGACATGTAATGGCTGGAATAATATTAGGGTTCAAGCCTGAATCGATATCTATTATACCAACTGGTTTTTCTGTAAAATTCAAAAATGACTGTAAGAATTATAATAAAAAAATAAAGAATGGTAATATGCTTGCACTAAAAAAAGCCATAATAGCTTTTGCAGGACCATTTGTAAATTTAGTTATTATGGCAATTTCAATAATATTGTACAAAACAACGGAAATTTCAGAAATAGCAGGCATATCAATAGAACTATTAATATATTCAAATTTACTGATATTTATATTTAATATGTTACCAATATATCCACTTGATGGTGGGCAAATTTTGAAGGAAATAGTACATATAAAATATGGATTGTTTACAGCTTATGTGATTACAAATAAGATATCAAATATAGTTGTAATAATATTAACAATGTTTGCAAGTTTTGCTATACTGGAATACAAAAACATAGCAATATTAATAATTATAATTTATTTATGGACCCTAGTAATTAATGAAAATAAAAAATACAATTTAAAATTAAAAATATGGGAAAATTTGAAATTTATAAATTAAGTATTGAAAAAAGTAGATTTTAATAGTAATATTATATGTAGCAAGGGAGGAGAACACATGAAAAAAATAAAAGGTAACAAAGGAATAACCTTAGTTGCGTTGGCAGTTACTATAGTAATAATGTTGATTTTAGCGGGTTCAATAACAACAACCTTTACATCAACAATGGAATTGGAAAAATATAATAAAGTAAAAGAAGATATAATTTTACTATCAGAAGATGTAAAATTGTATTATATGAATAATAATGAATTACCGATTTACAATGAAAAGGTATTTGACATAGCTACGTATGGAATTCCTCAAAAAGATATAAATCCAAATGACTCTGATACTTACTATGCTATAGATATAAGCTTACTAGCAAAAGATATAAGCCTAAATAACGGAAGTGGAAATATAAGCAAAGATTTTACATCTACAGACTTATATGTTGTAAACGAACAAAGCTTAACAGTTTATTATTTACAAGGAGCCGTGTTAAATGGTGTAAAACATTATACAATTATAGATGATTTCAATGGAGGATCTTTTGCAGGCGATTATTATAGTAATGTTCAATTACCTATAATTTCAGTTATTACAATGACAAGCAGTGGAGAAAATGAAAATATTGCAAAAGTTAATGATGTAATAACATTGAAGGTTTTGTCAAACTATGAGTTTACTCAAAAGCCTACTATTGTTATAGATGGAGAAGATGTAAGCAATAGTTGTGTATGGAACGGAAAAGTAGGGACAGTTAGTTATACTGTAAAATCTATATCAGACAGCAAAGCTGGAACTAAAGTCTCTTTACAAATATATAATTATACAGCAGATGGAAGAAGTGGAGATACAATAACAGATGTAAACTTCGACAAAGGTGTATATTTTACAAACTAATATTATGAATAAAGTACCAATTTCTTAAATATATTTAATATATATTTAAAAGGAATTGGTGTTTTTTATGAAATTTAATAAATTTTTGCACCTCCGATATTATTATATCCATAATATGCAGGAAATTCAATTTAAATTATTATTATTTTTATTTTAGGAATATTAAAAAACTTTAGTATCATAAAAAGATTTACAGATACTAATTCTATAGATAATATAATTAATTCAGATACAACGGGAAATGAATTTTTAAACCAAATATCTAATATTTCCACAGAAGAACTTGCAAAAGATTCTGAAAAGGATAAATCATATATAAAATGGGTAGATTTCAAAGGAAGTGCAACAGTTTTGAGTAAATTAGCAGATGTAGACATAAAATCACATATTAATAATGAATCTATAGAATTCAATTGGATTGAATTAATGGCGTATTTAGGTTGCAAGTATGGAGGCGACTTATCACTATTTAACGAAAAGGATTTAAAAAATCTATTAACTAGTTTACGCGAAGGCAAAACTATGGCTCAATTAACAACCAATATGAAACTTTATAATTACTTTTTTCAAAGTTATGATGCGATTTTTCATGAGTATATTGGAGAATATGAAATTGCAACAATTGATGAACAGGGGAACAAATCATACACGAAGAAATATGGGCTAAAAGCATTTTCTCCTATAGCTAAAAATTATTATTTTAGTCATTACAAGGATTTTGGCTCTGCAAGATCATATGGATATAGAAGAGTCCATTTAGGAAACGATTTGTTACGGAAGTATTGGCACACCAATCATAGCAGTTGAGTCAGGATATGTAGAAGCTTTGGGTTGGAATCAATATGGTGGTTGGAGAGTTGGTATACGAAGCTTCGATGGTAAAAGATATTATTATTACGCACATCTACGAAAAGACCACCCTTATGCAAAAGATTTGTGCGAAGGACAAATAGTAAGAGCAGGTGATGTGATTGGATATTTAGGAATGACAGGATATAGTAGCCATGAAAATGTAAATAACATAAATATTCCGCATTTGCATTTTGGAGTACAACTTATATTTAATGAAGTTCAAAAAGATGGAAACAATCAAATTTGGGTTGATATGTATGAGATAATAGAGTATTTAAAAAAGAATAGTTCACAGGTTTATATGGCATATCCAGAAACAAAGGACTATGAAAGAAAATTTGATATGATGCAAAATGAATAAAATTTTCAATATAGTTTGGAGCGATTAAGCAACAGCTTACGAACTATAACTCTCTCTTTCTAAAAACATTATATATGAAATCTTCTTAAAATTCAATGGGAGTATGGAGAATTTTGTTATTTTATAGTATAATAAGTTTTAATTTAAGCCAATTATTAAAGGGGATATTTAATGAACGAAATAAAAGAATACAATGACTTATCAATAAATAAATATGGTACAATTGGTTCGCTAATGAATGGATATTTAGATTCTTATTTAAATAGAGAGGAAATTGAAGTTATTAATAAAAATATAGACATTCTAAATAAGAAACTGGAAGATTTTAATATATTTAAGTATAAGATTATAAATAGATATAAAATTAGAAATTTAATTGTGAAAGTTCTTTCAGAAGAAACAGACGATTTTATAGAAATTGCTGTAGATTTATTAAATTTGTCAGAAGACAATTTTGAAAATATTATAGATGGATTTATGAAACTAACAAAAAATGATATTGATGTATTATACTATAATCTTTGGAAAAAACGTGGTAATGAAAAAATTGACGTGAATTCTCTAAAAAAGGAAATTGGTAGCAATTACGAATTTGTGCCAGATTTGATAATGAGTTACGAGTATCGAGTAAATAAAGATGCCTTTGTAAATAATGAAAATAGTTTAATAATTGGTGAATCACTAACCCTAATGCCTACTCAGGAGAGTTCAAATATATTCAATATATTCGAAAAACTAGCCTATAATAATTTTATAAAATTATCCAAATATATTCCAAATAAAACGAGTGATTCTTTTAATACATATTTGTGTTTTACATTTACTTATTTAGGAATTCATTTATGTAGAATAATGGAAAGAATTGAAAAGAATAAGAAAGAGAAGATGAAAAATGAATGATGAGTTTATTAAATTATTAGAATTAGAATACGAAGAATTAAAATTGGGTTTAGCAAAGGCTTCTGTAGAAGGTAAAGGAACTCCACAAGAAATAGCAGATAGAAGAGAAGAATTATTTCATTCCTTCTTTGAAAAGTATTTTCCTTTCCCATATAGAATTACAAAAGGAAATATTATAGATAGTTACAACCAACGAAGTGCCTCTATAGATTGCATAATACTTGATCCATCTCATCCCTATACAATAGATAGTAAAAACAAAAAAGCTTCTGTTATTTTTGCAGATGGAGTAGATTACGCAATAGAAATAAAAGGAAATTTGACTGATAAAGACGAAATTGAAAGAGCATTAAAACAAATAGAAAGTGTAAAAAAACTAACTAGAGTCAGAAATGGTCTTATTGGGGATAAAGATAAAAATGAATATACTTATAAGATACCAACTATTATATTTGCCGAGAATACCTATTCAAATATTGAAAATTTAATTGAAGTAATTTTGAATTATTACAAAGAAAATAAAATAAAACGAATACATCAATTTGATATTATAGTTGCAGGAGATTACACAATTGTTAATTCTTGTAAAGGACAAATTAGTTTTAATGATGTAAGGGGAATATTTTTTGAAAAAACAGATAAAAAAACATTAGCGGTTCTTTTGTTTTTGATGGCAAATATGCCATTAGTTCATCCTACTTACAATGAAAACATTTATAACATATATTTAGATAAGATATTTACTAATGCATCATATCGAGATGATTGGAATAAATTCTTAGAAGATATAGAAAATAGTTAAAGGAGAATAATAAAAATGAGTAAATATTATGACAATATTAGCAAAGAAATAAAAGATTATTTTGAAATTTTAGAACCAAATTTCCCAGAATGGTTAAATGAATATATAGATACAAAAGAATTATTATCACAGCAATATATTAGTGTTACTTGTGGCACTATTTATTCAAACTTATTTGAAAGCGATTTTTTCTTTTCAAGTCTAGACCATTCTGTTGCAGTTGCTTTAATTGTTTGGCATTTTACACATGATAAAAAACAAACTTTATCTGGATTATTTCACGATATAGCAACACCTGCATTTAAGCATTGTATAGATTTTCTTAATGGAGATTATATGACTCAAGAATCAACAGAAAATTTGACAACAGAAATAATAAAAAATTCAAAAGAAATTATGACCTTATTAAAAAGAGATAATATTAAAATATCAGAAATAGATAATTATCATTTATATCATATTGCTGATAATGATACACCTAAATTATCTGCTGATAGATTAGAATATTCACTATCAAATGCTTTATTTACTTATAGATTATTAGATTCAGAAATCATTAAAGAAATATATGATGATATTGAAATACAAACTAACGAAGAAAAAGAAATTGAATTAGGATTTAAAACTAAAAAAATTGCTAGAAACTTTGTTAAGGTTACGAGCCGATTATCCGTTATATATCGTGAAGATAGAACTAGATATTCTATGCAATTAATTGCTGATATTCTAAAAAAGTTAAGTGATGAAAACAAAATTTCTAAAAAGGATTTATATGAATTAAAAGAAAGTGAAGTAATAGATATTATAGAATCTTCTAAATATAATGATATTTTTAATATTTGGAGAAATGCTAAAAAAGTAAAAACATCAAAAGAAGAACCTCAAAATGTTTATTATGTACATCATGGAGCAAAGATTAGATATATTGATCCACTATTTAATGGTGAAAGGATTTCAAAGTGTTGTAAAATTGCTAACAAAATGATAGAAAATAATTTATCTTACGATATGAATAATTATGTATATTTAGATTTTAATTTCTGATAATAAAGGGTATGGGAATTCCCATACTAGAATTTATGCGGGAGTATAAATTCAGTGCTGGCTAGACATAGATTTTATTCCTATATTCAAAAAAATAAAAAAGAGGATTAAATTATTTTGATAATTTTTTCCTCTTTTTTGAAGATTATTTATATAAAAACATATTCATTTAAGACAATTTCTTCTGCTGTATTTTTATAGGTGTTCATTAATTTTGTCCATTCCAATGGATTTAATTCTTTTTTTTTCAGATAGTCTTTCATCATTTTTAATATAATTTTCCATTAGTTCTTTATAATAATTCTCACAAGATCTACTTACTAAAAGAAGATGATGAGTTAATTTATTTGTCATCAATACTTTTTGTAGAATTACAAGTTATAATTTCATTATCCATAGAAAGCATAAATAGTGTTAATTCTTCTAATACTTGTTTTAATTTTGTTTCT
>ENA-OPSR01000422-OPSR01000422.1-human-gut-metagenome-genome-assembly--contig:-NODE-422-length-18236-cov-5.583576_pt1 | contig 18236 bp, 10 predicted proteins | sample MGYA00241459_ERZ501910 | MGnify/ENA primary metagenome ERZ501910 (study PRJEB25962, sample SAMEA2042504) | human gut metagenome | biome: human gut; feature: human-associated habitat; material: faeces...
GAGGGTGACGCTCTGCTGCCTTGCCAGCGGGTGGTGATCATTGACGATGGCTGCCAGACGATTGCTAAAAATCGCCCTGCTGTCTATCACCTTGTCCCGTTTCAGCGGCTTGAAGGCCAGCACAAGGTCCAGTTCACGCTTTTTCAGTCCGTCCATCAGTTCCTGCATGGAACGATAGACGATGTTGAGCCTGACGTGGGGGTAGGCATGGATGAACGCGATGAGCGTCTCGGCCATGATGTTGCTGAAGGAGAATGTCACTCCGATGTTGAGTTCTCCAGCCAGCATCTCGCGCAGGTCGTTCATGTGGTCCGCACAAGCCCCGGCCGCATTGACCGTCTTTTGGGCGTAGGGCAACAGTTCTTTTCCCGCCTCCGTGAGATACACCTCGTGGGAATTGCGCTCAAAGAGCGGCATTCCTATCTCCTGCTCCAGATGGGAAATCTGCTGCGATAGGGTACTCTGCGTGACGTAGAGCTTCCGCGACGCCTTGGAGAAATTGAGCGTTTCGGCCACCTGGAGAAAATATTTCAATTGTCTGATTTCCATTCTTATCGGTCTAAATCCGTTTGCAAAGATACTACAAGAGTTTCTATTCGTGCGTATCGCGGGCATGATTTTTCTCCTTTCTTGTCCTTCTGTGTGCACCCTGTCTCACTCCTACGGCATGGGGCGTGACAAACTCTCCGTTGCGCTTTTTCCGTTCCACGAGCATGGCGAGCAACTTCCGCTTGCGTGTATCCTCGATGAAACGGCGGAAAAAGAGATTGGGCACAGCCACGCCGAGGGCGATGCAGATGATGGCCAGCGAAGCTTTGATGGCATTGTTCATACCCACCGTGACTTCACCGACGACACCGTGCATCTCGATGAAAGCGAAGAGGGCGCGATACATCAGCACACCCGGAATCATCGGGATGACACTCGGGATGGTGATACACTGATGGGGCACATGGAACCAGTGGCGCGCCTTGATGACAGCGATGCTTACCGCCGTGGCTCCCGCCAGCGACCCGATGGTCAGTCCCATGTCCAGGCCGAGGTTGCCATTGCTCGGACCGAGGTTGATAAAGTTGCGCACACACACGGCGATGATACCACCCACGGCCACGACGGGCAGCAGGCGTCGCGGGATGTTGAAGATGGTGGAGAATCCCATGGCCGACACGGCGGCGGCAATGGCATACTCCCAATACTCATGATGGGGCGTCATGGTGAGCGTCTTGGCAAAATTGTCGATGCCGCAGACCTTGATGGCAAAGGCGATGCCGAAAGCCATGGCCAGCACCATGAGCAACGTATTGACGGCACGGATGAATCCGGTCTCGATATAGCCGTCGAGCATGTCGCTCACAAAGTTGATGAGCGGCACACCAGGTACGATGAATAGCGCGCACGCCATCAGTGGGTGCCATGGCGTAGTGGAGATCATCCACGACGGCATGCCCGCCATCATCGCTGGATCAGTAGAAAGGAGTGCTGTCGCCCAAGCCAGCAGCGTGGCCACGAAGGCCGAGATGCCGATAGCGACGTAGTTGTTGCAACCCATCGTGGGGAGAAACATCCGCAGGCGGAAACCCAGGATGGCCGCCAGGGAGCAATAAAAGAATGCGGTCCAGTCGCAGCCAAACTGGATGCAGAAGCCACCGCAGGCAAAGCCGCCACCTATCGCCACCTGCCAGGGGGTGAAGCCACGTGGCGCATCGTGGATGTCGTCGAGGGCCTTCTCATACTGCACGAGCGAGAAGTCCTCGCGGATGGCCGTCCAGGTGAGGCGGCTCACTTTGGCGATGGTGGCCAGGCTGATGCCGTGACGCTCGCAGCGCTGAAACTTCGTAAACGAGTGGAGCTCATCGCTGTAGTTGACCATGAGCACGTTCCAGTTGACATAGAGGTGTATGTAGCGCTCGTCCAGTCCCAGGAAGGCCATCGCGCGCTTCATCGTCCGCAGGATGCGCGAGGTGTCGGCCGCACTCTCCATGAGCAGGCTTCCTGTGCGTAGCAGCAGGTCGAGCTTGTGGCAGAGTTCCGTTTCGGCCACTCCGCGCCGCCGCCTCGGCTCTTCTACTGCCGAGGGGCGCACTGAAGGGTTCTCTGTTTTGACGTTTCTCATTCGTTTATCCGAATACAAAGATCAGTATCTGAATCGTGACGATGCGCAGGAACATAGCGAAAGGATAGACCGTGGCGTAGCCCACGGCGGGCGCGTCAGCAGAGGTCTGCTCGCGGACGTAGGCCAAGGCTGCCGGATTGGTATGGGCACCAGCGAGCACACCGAGCATCGTGTAGTAGTTGATGTGGAAGACATAGCGGCCTATCAAACCACCAACCAGGATGGGCACCATCGTGATGGCGGCACCATAGGCAATCCACTGCGCGCCCTCACCCGTGGCAAGGGTTTGTACAAAGGGCGCTCCCGTGCCCAGTCCGACACAAGCCAGGAAGATGCAGATACCCACCTCACGCAACATCAAGTTGGCCGAGATCGTATTATAGGTCACGAGGTTATATTTCGGGCCGAAGAAACCGATGAGGATGGCCACCACCAGCGGGCCGCCGGTGAGTCCCAATCGCAGGCTCTCATTGATACCGGGAAGGAAGAAGGGGATGTTGGCCACGATACAACCGAGCATGATACCAAGGAAAATAGGGATGAGGTTGGGCGCGTTGAGCCGCTTCATCTGGTTGCCAAGGAGTTTCTCCGTATGAGCAATAGCGAGCTCCGTACCCACCACCGTCACACGATCACCAAGCTGCAGTTTCAGATGCGGGGTAGCGATGAGGTCCACACCGTTGCGGTTCACTCGCGTGATGTTCGTGCCAAGGCTCGTGCGGATACCCATCTGGCCGATGCTCTTGCCGTTGACACCCGGCTTCGTCACAAGGATGCGACGCGTGATCAGATCCTTGCCAAAGGTCTCGGGCGCCACCTCTACCTTTTCGCCGACAAGGGCCACGATGGCCTCCACGGCCGTAGGATGGGCCACCACCTGGAGCAGGTCGCCCTCGTTGACTACCGTCGCCCCGTTGACTACTTCACTCTTGCCACTGCCGTCGCTATGGATGATACGCGAGATCATGAAGTCGCGTTTCAGCACTTCGTGGATCTGGCGCACCGTGTCGCCAGCCACCATTTTGTTGGTCAGGCGCACGGAGAACGTATGGAGCGTCATCTCCTTCAAGTGGCCTGCGCCCATTTTGGCAGCGTCCTCCTCATGGTGTCTATCGATGCGCAGGGCATAGCGGAGGATGACAAATGAGAGGATCACACCCAGCACACCCACAGGGTAGGCGATGGCATAGCCTGTGGCGATGGATGGGGCGTCAATGTGGCGCAGATCGCTGAACGCCTGCTGTGCCGCACCCAGTCCCGGGGTATTGGTCACGGCACCCGAGAGGATGCCGACGAGGGTCGTAGCGGATGTGCCAGAGAAGGAATAGACCACAAGGGTTGTCACAATACTCAATGCCACAACTACAATACTGAGGATATTGAGACTCTTGCCACCTCCACGGAAGGAGGAGAAGAAGCCCGGGCCCACCTCAAGGCCGATGGAATAGACGAAGAGTATCAAACCAAACTCCTTGAGGAAGTGGAGCAGATGCTCGTCGATGGTGATGGGAAGGTTGCCCATCAGCAGACCGATAAACAACACCCAGGCCAGCCCGAGCGAAACTCCGCGCACCCGAACCTTGCCCAAACACAGGCCGAGCGTGATCACCAGGGCCAGAATCATCACTGAGTGGGCCACGCCTCCTCCCCACAACTCGGGGAATCCGTAAAACAACTTTTCAAGTATTTCCATTTGTACTTTCTTATTTTGATTAATTTTCTCTGCCTTGTCGCAACGCCACACCTGTCTGAAGTGGCATCCGCGATTTTCGATTGCAAAGGTATAGACAATGACGAAAGCCGCAGATCATCGGCATTTAAAAAGCGCAAATGCAGCTATAAGCATTTTCGATAAAGTAATTTCTGCTTGTTTCCTTTCCATTTTACCATTATATATCAATAGGTTACACGCTGATTATACACCGTCTTACTTTAATTTTTACCACCCCATATTCCTACTGACTTTCACCCACACATCAGCCATCGCATTCTAAAAAACTGATAGCCGCATACGGATTTACTTTCTTTACTTGCAAATTCTTGATTCAAAAATCGAATGGAAAAGGGTAGATTGGATGGTAAAAACGCAAAGAGGGGCACCACGATGGGTGCCCCGATAAATTTGATACATATATATTGTGTCCAGTAAGTAGAGCCCGCAGTCGCTGCGGGTGTGCCGTTCCGCTACGGCAACTAATCGTGTTTCATATATTAATGAGGAGAAAAGGGGAAAAGTAACCCCTGTTTTGAGAAAAAAATCAAAAAAAGTTTGTTTAGATTTGGTTATGCGATTTTGTTTTCTACGGTTTTATCTTGAATACCAGCAGTTTAACGGATCTTTTTCGTAAGTTCTCTTTTTTATTTCGTAGATGCTTTTTTCTGCGCTTTTTGTTCGTGAAGCTATCAGTTTGGGTCATGAGCAAGGGGGTAGGGGATAGATGCAAAACGGTGGGAGACGAATCCGACTTCACAGCCGACATTCGTCATCCCACCGATGGAATAAAATTCATAAAGGGAAACAGCTTACGAGATTTTCACAAACCTCAGTAAGCGTAAAAACCCCAAACGAAGTTATACTTCCAAGGTTGTTTCCTTGAAGTCAGAATGATGAGAAACCGATCGTAGCCCCGTTGGGAACAGGGCAAGTCTTTTGATAATACTGGAATCCAAACAACAGGCAACGATGCATGCGCTGTCCATTTCACCTACTTCGCCGACTGCGCTTTGATTTCCAAAGACCTTCCAAAACATCGAGAACTGACTTCTCCGGTTCAACTGGAATTGATAGTATGGTAAACTCTTTTACCATAAGGCTGGCTCTAAAATCAGACCGATAGACCTTTCACCCTCAATGGTTTCGAAAGTCCCCGAACTAATTGTTAGAACCAGCCTTAACAAGCATTGGTTACTTGATATATACTTTCTTGACACTTCCGTCAGCATGACGGATCATATATATGTTGCCCTTGCAAGGAGCCTCGACCTTCTGGCCGCCGAGCGTATAGAACGTTGCGCCCTCGCTCATCAGCCTCTGGATGGAACCGATGCTGTTAGCCTCTGCCGCAGCCTTGGCATCAGCGAGCAGCTGCTCGATAGCAGTCTTGATAGTCTCCAGGTCGATGGTGCTATTCTCGTCGAGTTCCACGGCCTCATACAGAGCCTTCAGCTCATCCTTCTTCTTGTTGATGTCATACTGGATGCTGGACTCCACACCGACAAACTGTGCGGCTACGATGGCGTAGTCCTTCTCGATAGTGGCCTTCACCTCGTCGAGGCGAGTCTGTACAGCGGCAATCTCGTCGCTCAGGCGCACATAGGCAGCCTCATTGGCTACGAGCTTCGCATCGGCGACCTTTGCATCAGCGAGAAGCTGCTCGACAGCAGCCTTGATGGCCTCCAAGTCGATGGTGCTGTTCTCGTCGAGCTTCACGGCTTCATACTGAGCCTGCAGCTCTGCCTTCTTCTGGTCGATATCGCCCTGGATAGCGGCCTCAGTATCAACAAACTGTGCGGCTACATTGGCATAGTCCTTCTCGATGGTGGCCTTCACCTCGTCAAAACGAGCCTGCACAGCAGCGACCTCCTCGGTCAAACGGACATAAGCGGCCTCGTTAGCCAGTTTCTTCAGATGCTCTGCCTGGGCGGCAGCAGCTTCCTCCAAATATTTGGCGATGGCCTCATTGACACCCTTCACGGCCTCGGCGTCCAGCGTAGAAGTTTCCGTGAGCGCACAGTCGGCGTTCTTGGCATCAAGGTCTGACTGGATGGCATTGATCAAGCTCTGAATGGTCTCCACCGTCTCAGCGTAGTTTCCGGCCACATCCGGGCACTCCTCGGCCACCTTTGCCTTGGCGTCGTCGAGGGCCTTCTGCAGGGCAGCCACTTCCTCGGTAAGGCGCGCATAAGCAGCCTCGTTGATGGGCTTAAGACTCGTCACAGCGATATGGGCGTCCGTGATGTCGAGTGAGTACTCCGTCGTCTCATTGGCAGCAAGTACATTGGAGAACACGATGGCAGAGGTCTCGTCCGTCGCAAAGTCCGGGTCGGCCACGACATTGAACGAGAAGATCACACCATCGCCATCCTTGTAAGGCTGAATCTTGTCGATAGGCAAAGAAGAGAGTGCGACGCGCACGATGCCATTCTTCTCTCCGGAAGAGATGGCGAAATTGCTTGACAAGCGCTCACTATACTGGAAATTCATTTTCCCGTTGCTCTTCTTCTCGATATGCAATCCCTCAGGCAGCGTGATGTCGGCCTGAAGACCGCAGAAATAAATATCGTTCTTCAGCACAACGTCCACCTTGTGGGTGCCACCAGGCTTGATGGAGAACGCCTGCTCACCAGTGCTAAGGCTTCCCGCCATCGGCGTGATAGCCTGATAGGTTGGGCAGTCGATAAGCACCTTCTTGCCCTGGCGGTTGCCTCCACTGCAAGTGGAGAACCAGATCTGTGCATTATCGGCAGCAGAGAAGGTGGATTTTGCTCGAATCTGGAACGTGCCCAAAGCACCCTCAGATCCCTCTATAGGAGTGAAGTCCTTGGTGAGGAGGGCGATGCGCCACTTCATATCAGGCTGCTGGATCATCGTGGCGATAAAGCACTCACGGTCTATGCGGTCTTCGTTGATTTTGAAGCTACCCGGCACTATCTCGACATTCGGGGAAGTGAAGTCCATATCAAACTGCATCGCATAGATCACCTCGTCATTGACGAGGTTCACAGTGATCTCTTTCGTCTCGCCCGGCTTGATGGCAATGGGACCACCGTCGTTGAGCACAAGTCGGTTGCCAGCAAGGACAGAGAGCGTCCCGCTTATGGCCAAGACCATCATCAAGGCCATTCTTTTGAAACTTGTTGTAATCTTAAACATAACTATTTACGTTTAGAAGATGTATGTTGTCGTTGTTGTTATCAAAAATAGGCGCGGCTGTCACATACGTGGCAACCACGCCCTCGTAATTGAGAAAAAATTACCGATGTATATGATTATTTACCAGTAACCTTCTGGGTCTTGCCGTTGGCGTTGCGGACAATGTTGATGCCCTGCTTCACCTTATCCAGCAACTGACCGCCCACGGTATAGATCTTCTGCTTCAGGCTGCCCTCAGTCTCCATGCCGTTGATGCCGGTCGCATCGTTGCCCGTGATCGTCGTCTCACGGCCATTGGCCTCGGCAAAGATAACATTGTCGAGCGCCACCTTGTCGATGCTGCCGCCCTGCACGTCGAGGTAGAGGATGGCGGAGCCATTGGTGAAGCTGTTGTTCTCTATCGTAGAGATGACCACGCGGTGTACGCCGTCGATGTCCTTGGAGTAGAGTGCGTGGCCGTTGGCACGGTTGCCCACACTCTCACCCACCACCGTCATGCCTGCGGGCAGAACGATGTCCATCTGGCAAGCCACATAGTCCTTGCGGTTTTCGAGGTTGATAGCGATGCGCTGTACGCCGTTGTTGTCTTCTGCCGAGACGGTGAGGTTCTCGGATCCCACCATCGGAGCGTTCAGACTGCCACCCAGCGACGGCCAGAGACCATTGGTCACCTTGGCTGCAATGAGGGTCACGTCAGCGATGGAGATCTTGCCGTCGCGGTTGACGTCAGCTGCGGCAAATACCTTGCCACCCTCCAGGGTCTCCGGATCGAGCAAAGCGTTGAGCACGGCGAGGTAGTCGTCGGTCAGGACAACGCCGTCCTCGGTGACGTCGCCGAGCACATACGTGTTCTCCTCGACGGAAGCTCTGAGAGCGTTCATAGAATCGACCAACGACTGAGACGTAGCAGCGACCAGCTTCACACCATACTCCTCGTCCTTCGAATAGTTGATCTCCTTTTGCCAAGCCTCGCTACCATCAGGATTCAGCCATGCATTTCCGTTGATGTCCTTCGTGGGAAGAATACGGTAAATGTCAACGAAGTTGAGATAATTGTCGAAGTTTTGACAAGCGAGCTTCAAGTTATCAAACTGTTCGCGCAGCGCACCGTCCTCGTCATAGATGTTTGTTCCAGACTTATAGAACGAATTCTCCATGGCGCTGCGAGCACCCCACACATTGCCCTGATACACTTGCTTTGTCTCATTCCAAGCTCCAAACACCTCTGCCATTGCAAGCTTCGCATAGGCCTCGTAAAGGCTACCGTCCTTGTACGACTCCACCTGGCTATCGGTCAGAATGGCCGACACAGGGCCTTCCTCCAGCGTCTTGGCAGCCTGCTCAAGGACGTCGCTGACCTCCTCGGCCTTCTCACTGGCCACATTGAAGAATAGCTTCTCGTAGTTCTCCATGTAGGACTTGCCGCGCTCAAACTCGAACACCTCATTCCCTACCTGTTGCCAAGATGACATTTCAAGCACTGTGGAGGCATGCTGGTAAGACGCTATCAGCTCCTTCACCCTGGTCTGCTCAGCCACCAGAGCGTCATAGGCATTCTGAAGGTTCTCCATTGCCTTGGCGTGGGCAACATAGGGTTTGTTGGCCTCGATGATATCCATGCAGGTAGCACCCATGCGGTCTATCAACACATTGAGGAGGTGGATGACCTTCGTCTTATAGGTCACGATCTCGTCGCCATAAGAGGTGATGAGGTTTTTCACGCCATCGAGTTCCTCGCGGCAAGCGTCCAATGCAGACTTGTACTCCACCTTCACGGGCGTATATACTCCGTCGTAGGTAATGTTGACAGCACTGTATCCCGACTCGGCCTGCGATACCAGCATCTCCAAACTGTTGGCTACGCCCTCGATCAACTCGGCATTCACGAGCTTGATGAGACCCATGCGAGCCTGCGCCACCTTCTTCTCCAATGCCAGCAAGCCAGCGTCTTTCTTCGCCTCTGCCAGGGTAGCGTTTTCGTCAAACTCCTTAAGCAGATCGTCAAGTTCCTTGGCGAGGTTCTTGCAATGCTCGTCATAGTATGCCTTGACCTCGTCAGCCGCCGTTCCCGTGAGGTTGTCCAAAGCCTCGCGCTTCTGGGTCTCGATGGCAACAATGTCGGCCTTGATCGCATCGACCTCGGCCTGGTTGGCCGCGTTGTAGATACCATCGATGCTGAGGATCTTGATGCTGTGGCAGTCGTACCACTGCTTGTCCTCGCCGATAGTCAGACCATAGATGCGCTTGCTCATCTCCTGCGAAGCGTTCTGGCGTGTGAGGTCAGCCTGCCAACGCTTCACCTGATTAAATGCTGAAGCGATGTTGGCCTCTATGCGGCTGCTTGCCACATTGAATGCGCCATAATACTCCTGCGCAGCCTTGATGCGCTCCGTGACGGTATTGTAGTCGATGGTCAACTGGTCGAAGTTCTTGATATTGGCATCGTATGCGTCAGCCTTGGCCTTGGCGCTGGTATAGACAGCACCTGCCTCTGCGTAGAACGCATCGATATAGCGCTGCAGGTCAGCGATCTTGCCCGTGAACGTGCCATCGGCAGCCTTGGCGGCCAATTCCGTGGCCGGAGTGAGGTATTTGGCGACGCAGTCCTTGTAAGACTTGAAATCGTCATCCTTGCCCTCATAGGCGAAGCCTTCCAGGGCGGCAAGCCACTTCTCGTTGTCGGCCTTGGCACCAGCGTAGCGGTCGTCGCCCTCTGTCAGCGTACCGTCCACACCGACATAGACACCCTCGTAGAGGGCCTTCCACTCGTTCTGTGCAGCCTGCTCCAGGTCGGCGACGAGCAGGTTGGGCACCATGCCAAAGAAGTTCCAGTCGTTATCGAGGTTGCTCACGAGCAACTGCGACTTCTTGTAGTCGTCGGCACTGACTCTGTCATAGAACTCCTGCACGTTCGCAAAGGCGTTGTCGCGCACGTTCTTGTCGTAGGAAGCCACCTTCTCCTTGGCAGGAGCGAGCTGGTTGTCGTTGAGGTTGGCCAGCATCTCCTCCAACTTGGCTCTCACAGCCGTATTGACTGCCAAGTCGAGATCCTTCTTGTAAGCCTCGATCTGATCCGTGTACTCCATAGCCTTCGCAGCTTTGGTCTCGCCGATATCCCAAAGGTCGGGCGACGTGGTCTTCGCATAGGTGTCAGCAGCATCGTCCTTCAAGTCCTTGATGAGGGCGGCATACTTATAGATGTTCTCCTGGGCAGCGATGATGCTCTCCACATTGACCAGTTCCTTGAGCTCCTCGGTAGAAATATTCTGGTAGCCAGCAATCTGGGCCGTACCCTCACCATACTTGTTCTCCGTCTCCTGCACCTTCTCACAGAAGGTATTGTAACGGGTGAGGTTGTCTCCAGCGATGGCAGCGTTGTATTCGCTATTGCCCTCAATGAAGGCCTTCAAACCGCCGAGCTCGGTCTCGATGCGACGGTAAGCCTTGCTGACATCCGAGTTGTTGGTGGTGGTCAGACCCTCGGCATAGTACTTCACCACCAGCGCCTTCTGCTCCTTGATGCGCTTCAGGAGATCGCCGAGCTGACTGAGATAGGGCTTCAGCGTCTCAGGACGAAGATCGGAAGCGTTGAACAAACCGTTCACCTCGTCCCAAAGGGTCTGGCACTTGTTACCTTCGTCCACCTGAGTATAATAGTTGGTCTTGTCATTATAAGCCTGCTTGGGAAGCATCTTGAGCACGTTGGAAAGATCCGTCATGCGTCTGACAATCTCCGTATTGAGCACTGGCTCATACTTATATGTGTAGCTATTATACTTTAAAGTTCCTGTCCAGGCTTTACCTGCCTTGTAGGCATCCTCGATGGCCTGCTTTATAGCCTCGCGCTCCTTGAAGTGCACGCCGTCGGGATAGGCGAGCAGTCCGCGGTAATAGTCTGCGTTGGTACCATCCGTCTTTTGGTTGATACGCGTCCTCACCGCATCGAAAGCACTGACGAAGCCATAGTGCGTGGAATAGTCTTCTCTCGCGTAATAGCCAGAGCCATAGGTATAGTTCCAAATATCTATCTTCTGTCCGTCAAAGTTTTCCTTCAGCTTCTGGTAGGCATTATAGTTGGCCGTAGAGTCGGTGGCCATTGCCTTGAGCGCATTGGCCTCCAGCTGCAAGTCGCTGAGACGACTGGTGATGCCCTTGACGACATGGCCCTCGGCATCATAGCTATCCTTGCATGATTCCTGAAGGATCTCCTTGGCGCGCGCCGTAGCAGCCTCCGCCTTCAGTGCTTCGAGCTTGGTGGTCGTAGCCTGGATCTGTGGGTCGATGCTCTCGCCGGGGATAACAAATGCTTTCTTTGCCTCCGTCAGCGTACGGCTGACCAGCTCAGCACCCTTCGGGTAATAATAATACTGATTTCCGATGAAGTCGGTATATGCTTGGTTCTCCGCATTGACATGTGCTTTTTGTTCGTCCACACGCCCCAGCAACTCGCTCAGCGTCGTTGATGGCGTCAACGTCACCCTTGATGACGCTCAACAAGGACATAGCCTCTACTGCGTTGTCCTCGGTGATGTCGTCCTTGGTGGCTGCTACAGCCTGGATCTTGGCCTTCTGCGTGTTGGTGCTGGCCTCGATATCATTGAGATCCTGGAGCAACTCGTCATACTTCAGTCCGAGGTTGTCCTCCGTCCACGTCACATTGTAATACTCATAGGGCACGCCCTTGTACTTGTCGATGTCGGCCTTGATGGCGTCAACGACTTTGCTGGCAGCATCATACATCGCCTTGGCAGCCTCTATCTTGGCAGTCTTGTCGGAATTGACCTTGTCATTGGCGAAGGCAGCATTGAGGGCCTGGGCGTCGGTGAGGATGGTCTCCTTGAGTTGCACGGCCAGCAAAGCGGCAAGAAGGTCGGCATCGAGCTTCTCCTTGGCAGCACTGAAGTTGCCTGCCACACGGTCGATCTCTGTCTGAAGCTTGGTGATGCGCTCTCCGTAGGTCTTGCCTGTGACCTCCGTGGCCGGAGTGGCAACGACGAGCGTCTTCGGGCCGACGGTCCCACGCAGCGTGGTCAGTGCGGCCTCGTAGTCCTTGATGGCGGTGCTCACCACATCGTAGCGGTCCAGGGCAGCCGTGGCGTCATCCTGATATTTGCCGATGGCCATAGCAGCAGCGTCTATCTGACTCTGGAAGTCCCCGCGCACCGTCTCGGTCAGCATCTTCTCCTGATAGCTCTTCTCTACGGCGGCCTTAATCTCGTCGATGGTCTTCTGCAGGCCGGCAGCCGTCTTCTGGAAGTGGGCAGCCACATCATACGTATCGCCCTCGGCGGCTGGCTTCATCTTGGCCACAGCAGCCTTGGCGTCGTCGAGCTTCTTCTGCAAGCCCGTCTCAGTGCCCAGCGCCTTGAGCAACTTCTGATAGTTCTCGTAGTTCTGAATGATGGCACCAGCATCGCTACGCAAGCTGCTGATCTTGGCCTGGATGGCATCGCGGTCGGCATCATAGCTGGCCGTGCGGATATTGTGGGGTGCCTTGTAGTCCTTGGCCACCTTGTCCTTGAGGGCATTGATAGCGGTACGGATCTCCTTGACGCGGTTGGCATACTTCTGGTTCACATCGTCGCTCTTCTCCAGATACTGGAAGTCGTCCTCCAGAGCGGAAAGGAGCTGGTCGGCGGCAGCCTTCTTGGCTTCGGCATCGACATGCTTGGCGAGATACTCGTCCTTCGTGGCATTGATGACCACCACCTGTGCTTCCTTCAGCGTGCGGAAGTTCTCCTCCAGCTCAGAAGCCTTCGTCTTGTCGGCATCGATGGTCTTGTACAGGTCGCTCACCTTCTTCCACGCTGAGCGCATGGCGTTGAGAGCCTCTTCGTTCCAATCGGCATAGTTGCCGTCGTCCGGCATCTGGGTGTGTATCTCCTCCTGAGCGGCGTTGAAGACACGCAGACCGTCCTGATAGACGGCATAGATATTGATCCAAGCGGCATCAGAAACACCAATGTTGGCCTCCAACTCATTCAACATGCGGTTGAAGTTTTCCGTAAACTCAGCCGTTTTCAGTTCCTTGGCCTCACCAGCGTCGTACTTCTCCCGTGCCAGCGCTTTAAAGTCGTTGATGCTTTGCTGTATCTTGTTGTAGTCTGCCTGATAGGTAGCTCGGATTTCTTCGGCTACAGTATACCACGTCGAAGAGAAACTTCTAAACTGATATTCAGCAGCCTCGTAGGCGTTCTGTGCACTAAAGTAGGCATTCTCGTTGTCGTTGGCTTTTTCTACGACCTTGGCCAGGGCAGCAATACCATCGGTCAGTGCACGAAGCTCGGGGCTGTTCTTTCCCTGCCAAAGGTGGTTCTTCACATAGACTTCATAATCACCCTTCTCAATGATGTCAAGCTGGCTGGCATAGTCGGCCACCTGCATCTCCAGGCTGGGCTTTTCGTCATTGCCCTTCTTCCAAGCATCGGTTGTACGGAAGTATTCGCTGGTACCGCTGACGATTTCGCCGAGCTGCGCACTGAGCTCCTTCACCGGAGCAGCGAAGTCGAAGATCAAGATAAACTTGACACCGGAGAACTTGAATTCGCCCGGGGTCACGGCACGAACCTTGACTTTTACTTTCGCTGGCGCATCACCATCGATAGTAAAAGCGACGCCGGGGGCATACTCCTTGCCCTTATAGACAGCGACAATCTTGGCATTGTCGGTAAACAACTCGGGGGCATCCTGCAGCTTATACTCGCCAGGAGCCAGTTCTTTCTCGATGGAAACTTCCTTTCCTGTGGAGACGGTCACGGAACCGTCTTCCGATACGGTCAAATCATCTCCTGTCCATGCAGTCTTGTCGATCACAACATCGGCGTCGGCCAATGCTGCAACGGGGGCGCCTGTAATGGCAAGGAGAGAAATCAGTACATCTTTTCTCATAATCTTATTTAATTGTACAAATTAATTATTTTCTTTTCAGCTGTTCTTCCCTAATATATAATAAGGTAAAGAGACGTTGATAGACCACTTTTTGTCAGTGCAATCGTGTACAAAATTATACATAATCCATGGAGTCATGCGAAACCGCAATGGTCCTTTTCGTGAACCATCGTGTTTTTTTCGTGAATGAAAATACGCCACAAAGGGTGTCCCACATCTCACACTATGGGAAATGTCCATTCAATCCACGGATGGGGGGGGTAAATCCACACCCCTTTCCTTCGTCAGGATCGAGGTCAGGGTCGTCGGGCTCATCCGACGGCAGCGTCGCATAAGAGCTACGCGCGTCCTGCATCAAGCTTTTGAGCGCTGGTTTCGATACATTGAGTACGACCACCTGCCCATTGGAGCCGTAGAGCGACACCGTCTGCTTGAGGGCATTCATGTGGAAGACCCGGTTCTTATTGATGATGTATTTCCGGCCCATCCTGACCAAATTGTTGTGGTCTGGAAACCTCGTCCGAATCTCCCGTTCTATCTCCCCGAGGCAGAAGGGCACCATGATCTTGTTGCCATACAGATTGTGTATTTCCGTGTAGTGGTCATCAGCCTCAAACAGCAAAGCGTCATCAAGATTGAGCATATAAATCTCACCACAGAGGATGAGACACATATTGCTTTTGTGTTCCATTTCGTTTACGTTGTTTATTTGTTAGTATCTACTATATGGTAGTATCTCCTAGTTGTTAATGTTCGTTTTGGTAAGGAAGTAACTCCGTCCCACTGCAAAAATAGAGAAATTCTTACTGCCAAATCTATCATCCCATTCTGCTTTTCGTGAACCACGCGCTTTCCTTCGTGAACGAACGCATAATAGCTATCCCATCGTGAAAACATCTACTTAATTCGTGAATATAGTCCGAGGCTGGTTTGCAAGGATCCAATGACTGTTGGAATAGGTGGTTTTGAGACGCAAGAGGGATTTTATGTGAAAAAGTGCGACGAAAATCGGTGGTTATTTTCCTAAATTGTCCTAAAAGATTGTTTGAGTGTCTGCGCACACAATCTCCCGTTACATGGGGGATTCGGGGCGATTTTAGGGTAGGGGAACGGTTTTTTGCAGAATGTGAAGAAATATTAACGGACTGGTTTTCAGCCCTATTTTTTACTACCTTTGCACCACGAACGTGAAACAAAGGCGCTGCAGGAGCGGTTTTCCTGGATAGAAACGCGCTATGGTGGACACCCCCTTTTGTCGGGTTTTCGGCCAAGTTTCAAAACCTTATTTTATGAAGCAATACAGAAAAGAGACCAAATTAGAGAGCATTGTCTATCAAGTCATCATCACGCTCGCCCTCATTGCGCTGCCCGTCTTCGGCCATGCAGCCACGACGGAGCAAGCACTACCCGCCGAGGTAACGGAGACAGCGGGCGATGGAGACGGATTTGACTGGAACAAGCTCATCGATGCCATCGCCCATTTCGAGAGCAAGGGCAACGCCCGCGCCGTAAACGGACAGTATGTGGGCCTGCTGCAGATCTCGCCGGTGCTGGTCCGCGAATGCAACAACATCCTCAAGGCGCGCGGAGAGAGCAAACGCTACACCCTCAAGGACCGCTACAACGCGGAGAAGTCGCGCGAGATGTTCGCCATCATCCAGTCGCACCACAACCCGTCCAACTCCATCGAGCGCGCCATCCGAATCTGGAAAGGTGGCATCGGATACAGCATCCGCAAAACACAAAACTACGTCAACCGCGTGCTTGAGCGCATGGGACTGTAGGCCACCACTTGTTCTTCGTTGATAGGGTTGAGGGGGATCGCCTATGATTGTTGTGATCCATCCACGGCAAAGAATAACCGCTAAAAATGTGGCGGATTAGGAGGAAGTAGAAGAAAAAATGAATCGTCGGTGTTCATTTTTTTACTATTTTTGTTAGGTTTTTGCGCAGAAAATATTACTTTTGCATCCGAAACATGGTCTTTCGGACACGCCTTGCGCACTCGTCGGCCTCCGTTTCGCCCCCAACGGGGGGACAACCCAGTTTGTTATCAATGAAAATTCAAAAAATGATCAACTACCGTATCCGTTCCATACGGATGCTTTTTGTCATACTTATGACCCTCGCTGCGGGTGCCCAGATGGCGCATGCAGCCAAGGGCGGACGCTCCGACTTCTACCAAAAATATATGTCGCGACCCTCCGAGGAGCTGATACGCATCGGCAAGGACTACCGCCTCAGGAAGAACAAGCCCGACTCGGCACTGCTCTTCTTCACCATCGTGGCAGGACGCTACACGCCCAACATGAGTGCAGAGGAGAAGATAGAGGTGGTGGAAGCACTGAACATGAACTACTTCATCTACAGCTTCACCTACCTCAACTATCCCAAAGCTTACGAAAACCTGCTCCGCGCCCACACCATCTCGAAAGAACTGGGCGAGACGAGTGCCGCACTCTACTTCAACCTCGGTTCCATGTACCAGCTTGTGGCAGGACAGGGACGACAGTGGAAACTCTACAGCAAGGCTCTGGACTGCTACCGGAAGGGTGTGCGCCTGGCCCTGGCGAAGAAGGATATGCCCACCGCCGACATGGCTTTCACCAACATGACGACGCTCGCCGACGTGGTGGGAGAGTTTGCCAACACGAAGAAGGAGTGGGACCTGTACCGCAAGGCACACACGAAGCGCAACACGGAGCACTACAAGTATAACATCACCCTCTACGAAGGCACAAGACTGAAAATAGCGGGACAGCTTCAGAAGGCTGCCGAGGCCTACGGCCGGCTCATCGACATCGTGCCCGATACGGAGCGCAACTGCCGCCGCCGCGCATTGGCATTTGTGGAGGCCGCAGAGGTACAACGACTCTTGCACCACTTCGACCAAGGACTGGCCCTCGTGGCGGAGGCGGAGAAACTCTATGTCAAATACAAGATTGGCGACGGCATGCAGAGCGTTTATCAGACCTACGCCATCTTCTATGAGGACATGGGGCGCAAGGCCGACTACGATCGCAGCATGTACCGATACTACCAGATCAACGACTCGCTGAAGGCATACTCGCTGCCATCCAACGTGTTTAACATGGGTCTCAACGAGAAGGTGATCGAGCTCAACCAGGAGATGGACGGTATGAAAGAGCGTCAGACGCAGCACCGCATCTGGCTCATCGTGGCCGTACTGACCACGCTCTTCTTCGTCATCATCCTGCTCGTCGTGATGCGCGAGAACCGGGAGTTGCGCCGCCGCAACCTCGCTCTCTACCACCGAAGTTTGGAGGTGCTGAAGATCGATGAAATGGCAGGAAAACAGCGGAAGACAGTCTCTGCACCCGCCGTGGAGGAGAACAATGCGGCTACGGCTTCTTCCAAATACCACCACAGCACGCTCTCCGATGCGGACAAAGACCGTATCGCACAACTCGTGCAGCAGGTCATGGAACAGACCGAGGTTATCATACAGCCCGATTTCACGGTCGAAAAACTGGCGCAAAACATCAGTACGGGACAAAAGTATGTGTCGCAGGTCATCAACGAGACCTTTGAGTGCAACTTTAACACGCTGCTCGGACGCTACCGCATCCGTGAGGCTTGCCGCCGCTTCAACGATCCACAACGCTACGGAAGCTATACCATCGAGAGCATCGCAAGGGATCTCGGGTTTAAGTCGCGATCCAATTTTGCCACCACTTTCAAGAAGCATACGGGTCTGAATCCGTCGGAATACCTGCGCTTGGCAAAGGAGAAAAACGGACTTTAACCCAGGATTTCACCTACCTCTGCTGCCTCTTGCTATTTGCGGCTATTTTTGCCCGAAAAAAGTATGTTGACTTCATTAGCTGATGAATATAACTTCAGAGGCCTACGAAGTTAACTTCATCGGCTTATGAAGTTATATTCATCGGCCTCTGAAGTTAATATGCTAAAAAGGGGTGAAAAACTGCGTCTTTTGACCCATGCAAATAGCTCGGTCTGAGGACTTGTATTTTTATCCTGCAATCGCGATTATGATAAATAACAAAACCAAGTGAACACCCATTGCACCACAAATCGAGGCTTTCCACCATTTGCACACCAAATGCACACGATGGAATGATGGGAAAATGAGATTTTTATCGTACATTTGCAGATGTAAATCAGTAATTATTCATTTTCAACCTTTTTACAACAATGATGAACAACGAATTGATCCCCACTCCGATGATGTCTTTCGGAGAGTCTGTCAAGACATGTTTCCAGAAGTATGTCACCTTCAAAGGTCGCGCGCGCCGATCCGAATACTGGTGGTTCTGGCTTCTCAACTTAACCCAACTTGCAGCCTATATGCGTATAACTCTTTGATTCTCAAGTATCGTT
>ENA-OPSR01000424-OPSR01000424.1-human-gut-metagenome-genome-assembly--contig:-NODE-424-length-18160-cov-4.949185_pt1 | contig 18160 bp, 22 predicted proteins | sample MGYA00241459_ERZ501910 | MGnify/ENA primary metagenome ERZ501910 (study PRJEB25962, sample SAMEA2042504) | human gut metagenome | biome: human gut; feature: human-associated habitat; material: faeces...
TAAAATAAAAAACTAGAATTATTACTTGAATAACTTCTAGTTCTATAATACGAAACAGAACTGTTTGTAAAAAGTCGGTGTCATATGTATAAACAGACAAGATTGTGTTCTACAGACGATGAGAGAGAGTTGGCAAAGCAAAATTTGTATTATATATATAAATGTATTCCCAATATGTATAAAAGGGGAAAATGGTTTGAAAAGAAAAAGAGGATAACATTTTATAGAAAAATAATTAAAGATAAGGAAGTGAAACGATGGATTGCAGTTGATTCAAATAAAGAAAGAGTTATTGAGACGTTTAAGCTGTTATATAGGACAAAGTCTCCAGTTATATGTGATATGGTTTATAGCTTGTTGTTTGGAATAAAAAATATGATAAATGAAGTAAGGAGTAAGTAGTGGAAAAGAAGCAGGGTAGAATAGAGAAAAGTTTGTTAAATGTATTAACTGGTACATTTGGACAGATAATTTCTTTTGTGTTAAGTTTTGCGATTAGAACAGTGTTTATTCAAACTTTGGGTACAATATACTTAGGATTGAACGGTTTATATACAAATATTTTATCTGTATTAAATCTTACAGAGTTAGGACTTGGAACCGCAATAGTTATTGAATTGTATCGAACTGTAGCTACAAACGATGAAGAAAAATCGAAACAGTATTTGCAGTTTTATAGAAAAGCATATTATTTTATAGGTATATGTATACTGGTTATTGGATTATTGTTGACACCTTTTCTACAGTATGTTATTAATGATTCGGATGCACTTGGGATGATCAATTACAAATTAGTCTTTTTGCTATATTTATTCAATACGGTATTTTCGTATTTCTTTTATGCATATAGAGATGCTATATTATGTGCTAATCAACAAGAATATAAAGCAAGAATTATTACATATATATTTAAGTTTATAGAGATGATTTTACAAATCATTACACTGGTACTCTTTAAAAACATTTATATTTATTTAGTAATACCAATAATTTGTGGCTGCCTTTGTACAGTAGTAAAAGGAATTTTAATTGGAAAATGGTTTCCGTTTATTTTGGAAAAACCAGAAGGTAAGTTATCAAAAGAAGAATTGAAAACAACAGGCAAAAATATATTTTCTGTGGCATTGTATAAAGTTAGTGGCACAGTAATAAATTCTACAGATAATATTATTTTGTCTTCATATATTAGTATTATTTTAACGGGATTATATTCAAATTATTTGACATTGACTGCAGCAGTCAATACTATTTTAAGTAAACTTTTTTCGGCTTTTACTGCAAGTTTAGGAAATTTAAATGTTGACGCGGGAGAGGATGTCGAAAAAAAATATTTTATTTTTAAAACTTTAAGTTTTATGAATTTTTGGACCTATAGCTTTTGTGCAGTATGTTTTTTAGTATTGTTTGATCCGTTCATTTACGTATGGATTGGAAAAAAGTTTATTATGAATTTTCCAACAGAATGTGCTATAGTGTGTAGCTTTTTAATAACTGGACTTCAGGAAACCGTAGGAACTCATCGAGCAGCTTATGGGTTGTTTTATAAAGGAAGATATAGACCTATTTTTTCTGTTATTTTAAATATTTTCTTTTCAATTTTATTCGTAAAAATACTTCCAGAGGATTATGGAGTCGTTGCAGTATTATTAGGAACTATAATATCTAATATTGCAGTAAGTTGGTGGTTTGATGCTTATCTAGTTTATAAGTATGCTTTTCAAAAAAAGCCTTGGAAATTTTACAAAGAATTTTGGCTTAGGTTTATATTTACTATAATTTTGGGAATAAGTCTCAGAAGTTTAAGCGAAAAACTTCCGATTGAAGGTTGGGTATTAGTAATAATAGACGGCATATTGGTTACATTTATTTATAATATGATATTCATCGGATTATTTCGAAAGAAGGAAGAGTATAATTATTTGAAAAACAATATTTTAAGAATAATACGAAGAAAATAAGAGAAAGAGATAGGAAACGTATGAAAGAGAAGAACAGAGAGTGTTATTTTGATAAAGAGACAACTGCGATAATAAAAGGAATATTATTGATTCTTATGTTTATATTACATTTTTTCTGTTTCCCATCGTGGTATGTAAAGGGAATAGAATATCCGAAGTTGTCGTGGTTAGAAAATTTTCAAGGACATTTTCAAATATGTATTGCGGGATTTACTTTTTTGACGGGATATTTATATTATTTCACAAAGCAAAAAAATTTTGAATATGTTGTAAAAAAATGGAAAGATATTCTAATTCCTTATTGGTTTGTATTTGGACTACTTTTTTTAATTGCATATTTAACCAATACATATTCAGGCAATATAAAAACATTTGTTTTGGAGATATTTGCATTGGAACGGCCAGTCATGTTTTTTTGCTGGTATGTTTCTTATTATTTAATTATGATTTTTGTGCTATGGTTGCTTGTTCATTTTATTAAAAATGATCTTGTAAAATGGTTAGTTGCGTTATTGGGTGCTTATATATTATATTGGGCATGTGTGCACTTTATTCACATAGATTATGTAGTAAGTACAATGGAAAAGTTTTCCGTATATTTTCCTATGACTGTAATGGGATATCTATGTTCAAAAAGAAAATGGTTTGAAAATTTAGAAAAATTAATGCAGAGAAAAACGATTGTTTGTTCAGTTTTGCTGATTGTAATGGTTTTTATGGAACCGTCTTGGCTATATGCAATAAAAATAGATAATATATTATTTGAGATGATAAGAAAATGTGTGAGAATTATGTCAATTCCATTATTTGTATATGGTTTGATTGAGATTATGAAAAGAATGCACAGTAAAGTATTAAAAGATGTATTGAATACGGTGGGGGGGGGGCATTCAATGTTAATGTGGTTTATTCACGGAATCTTTTTTAATTGTAGTAAAGAAATATTTCAAAAAGTATTGTATTTACCGAAAAATCCCGTATTAGTTCTGATGTGGGGATTGGCGTTATGTTGGGGAATTTCAATTGTGCTTGATTTAGTATTAAAACCTATAATGAAAAAAAAAGGACAGTATAATGTATCTGAAAAAAATTATTGAAAACGAAGAAGTGAATTTATGGATATCAGAACTTAATAAATCTTTTAAAAACAGAAGTTCAGCAAATATTCCTTATAAAGAAGTTAAAAGTAAAGATATTGTAATAGATAATAATAATGTGATTTTGGGTATCTACAATGATGCTAATAAATTATTGGGGGGGGCATCTCTTTCATATTGCATGGAATATAACAATGTCAAGACTGCGAAGGTAGGACACGTGTGGACTATGACGAGTTATCAAAAGCAAGGTATAGGTAGCTTTTTAATGAAAGCGGTAGAAGATATTGCGTTACAAAATGGGAGCCAACTACTTCAGTTAAATGTGGCGAATATTTATCTTCCGGCAGTTCATTTATATAAAAAGAGTGGATTTAAAAATTTAATGATATATGCAAATGTCCCTCAAACATATTATTTTGTACGAATGATAAAAGCAATAGGAAACTATAAATTCCCTGAAGGTATGCGAATCTTTGAATTAATTAAATCAATGATTATATTTAAAGTACTATATAAAAGGGACAGTTCGCCAACATTTGTGAATAAAATGCTATACACTCGATAAAAGTAGATAATTAGATCATTATTGCAAAGATACTTAAAGCTTTAGTTTATGCTCGTCATAGTTTGAGATATTAATTTTAAATATAAAAACGAGGAGAATAAAATGAGAAAAATGATTATTATTGGTAGCTCAAACAACTTTAATGAATTGGGTCTGGTTAGAAGCTTTGGCGTGAATGGCATAACACCATATGGAATTATTATTTGCAAGAAGAAACAATGGAAACATGATTGGTTACATTTATCAAGATATTGGAAAAAATGTTATAGGGTGGATTCTGGAAAGGAAGCAATTGATTTCCTTATTAAACATTTCTCAGATGAAAAAGAAAAGCCATGTGTTACGACTCCAGTTGATTACATAGTTCAAATGATTGATGAGAATTATGGAAAGTTATCTTCCCGCTTTATTTTCCAAAATATAAATAATAAAGAGGGAGAAATCATATATTATTCAAATAAATTAGAACAAGCTGAATTAACGAGAAGTTTAGGGTTTGATTCGTTATCAAGTGAAATAATAATTCTAAATGAGTTTGATGAAAATAAGAAAATTGATTTTCCAATTATTTTAAAACCAGCAGCCTGTGGCGAGGGAAGTAAAGATGATATAGTTATTTGCAGGAATATGTCAGATATGACAACGGCAATTGATGTATTGAAGAAAAAAAATTATAGGAGAATACTGTGTCAAAAGTACTTGGAAAACAGAACAGAAATTCTTGCTTATGGTGCGGTATCAAAAAAATTTGATTTGGTTTCTTATACGGTGTTAAAAAATATCAGACAATGGCCAGAATCTTATGGAGTGGGATCTTATGGAACTTTGATTTTAGATCAACATATACAAGAATTTGTTAATAAATTTTATCATGCAATCATGCAGTTTGGATATGATGGACCGTTAGATACTGAGATATTCAAGGATAATGACACAGGAAATTTATATGTGAGTGAGTATAATTGGAGATCAGGAGGAAGAAATTATACTTCATTGGGTACAGGTGTGTATTCTATTGTTTTGTGGTATTTATTGCATAACAACATAGATATTTCAAAATATGAAATTATAAATAAAGCAAGTGGATATACTATGACTGAGTCCACTGATTTTAATCATGTAATCAATGGGAAAATTACGTTAAAACAAAGGAAAAAAGAATTTAAAAACGCTATGGCACATGCATTAATTTTTAAAGGTGATATTATTCCAGCAATTATACCAGTAGTGTCTACAATAAAGAAATGGATTAAAATAAGTTAAAAACGTTATTTAAGTAATAAAGGCAGATGAAAATGAATATGTGTAAAGCAATTGTAATAGGATCAAAAAGTGTTAATGCGGTAGGGCTCATCAGAAGCCTGGGAAAAGGTTATGTTGATGTAACATTCATGTCTACATACAGTAAAATTGAAAGTAAGTACACAAAAGAATATATAAGACTTCCAGATGATAGAAAGAAATGGCTGGCCGTTCTGAAGCAATATGGAGAGGAAAATAAAGAGAAAGCTGGTATTTTTCCAACAGATGATGATACTGCATTTTGGCTTGATGATAATTATGAAGCTTTACAACAATATTTTATTGTGCCTCATGCAAAGGGAAAGCTGCGAACGTTGGCAGATAAGTCAGTTATGAATGAAATCGCAAAAAAAACGGAGTTAAACGTTCCAGATTTTATAAAACTTTCTTTAGCTGAGAGTGAAAGAAAGAATCAATATCCAATCATTTTGAAGCCATATGCTGGATATGCGGGAAGCAAAGGTGATATATTAATTTGTCATAATGACAATGAATATACAAATGCAATTCATGTATTAAAAAAGCAAGGATATAAGGAAGTATTGCTTCAGCAATTACTAGATGATCCAAATCAGGAAGAAATAGGTCTTATGGGAATGGCTTTAAAAAATGGACAAGTTGTGATCCCAGGCATTATTCATAAAATCCGTTCTTATCCGACTGGGAAGGGAAGTACATCCTATGCGAGGTTTTCTTCAGATATGACTGAAATCAATGAAGAGAAGATTAAACGATTTGTTTCAGTTACTGGGTATGTGGGTATTTTTGATATAGAAATGATAAAAGCATATGGGAAATATTGGTTTATAGAGATTAACTATAGAAATGGACAGTATGGATACACTCCAACAGCAGCGGGATATAATATTCCTGTTAATTGGGTGTATGGAATGAAAAATAAGAAAGTTGAGAAATGTAACAATCTTCAGGAAATTTATTATATCAATGAACGTGATGATTATCGGCATGTAAAAGAAGGAACGATAAATAAAAAAGAATGGTTAAAAGAATTTCATGCTGCGTCTGCATATGGAATATATTGTCCAGGTGATCAAAGACCGTTTATTAGACAATATGTGAAGATTCCAGACAGAGTAATCATAAAAGGTAATAAATTAAAATCGAATATTAAAGATTTATTGTTTAGAGAGGAATGGAATATTGCAATAAGAAAAAAAGAAGATAAATCTTTATGGAAAAAAGGTGGAGAGTCTAAAGAATTCACTGTTTTGCCGAACACTATAAGATATTGGGCAGCAGATCCATTTATCATATCTGCAGGAGAGAAAGAGTATTTGTTTTTTGAAATGTTTGATCGACTAAAAAGTAAAGGATTAATCGGATATAGAGAGATAAATGGTGATAAAATAGGGAAGATGAAAATAGCATATGAAGCAGAACATCATTTATCCTTTCCTTATATTTTTGAATACAAAAATGAATATTATATGATGCCGGAATACTCAGAAGGAAAAGAATTGTTTGTATTGAAGGCAATTCACTTTCCAGATAAGTGGGAAAAGATTGAAAGTTGGATGCAAGGAAAACGTTTAGTAGATTCTGTATTATTAAACCATGAAAGAGAAAATTATTTGTTAACGCAAGATCTTAAATCAGGATACTCATCCGAGAAACTTTCAATATTTATTCGAAAAGGAAAAGAATGGGTGCCTCATAAACAAAACCCGATAGTAAAAAGTTTAGCTAATGCTAGACTGGCTGGTAAAACATTTTTTGAAAATAATCAATTGATTCGTGTTGCACAAGATTGTCAGGATGGGTATGGAACTAAATTACATTTTAATAATATTATGAAATTGAGTGAAGACGAGTACGAGGAAGAAATGTTCCGTACAATAAGTGTGGAAGATATTATTGTGGATTCAAAAGAACGTTTCTGTGGAATACATACATATAATTCAAATGATTGTTATGAAGTTATTGATTTAAAAAATCCTGATAGAATAAGAATTGGGAATATTTTAAATATTATGTGGAGAATTATTGGGAAATTAAAAAAATAGGATAAAGACTTATGGAACAGAGGAAAGAGATAGAAATTTTAGATGTAGCAAAATTTATAATGGCAATTATGGTTGTAGGAATACATACATTGGGGAGATATGGAATCTATCCATTGTTTAGAATTGCTGTACCACTGTTTTTTATGATTAGTAGTTATTTGTTTTTTTCTAATACTGAAAAACGAGGAAATTTAAAATACCTGAAAAAATTTTGCATAAGGAATATAAAACTTTACTGCTTTTGGTTTATTGTTTTAATGCCTATTTTTCTTCCAATGGGGAGGTATTTAACCGGTAATTTATTATTCAATGCATTTAAACTTATCGTCAAACTGTTTTTGGGATCAACGTTTGCGGCATCATGGTATATATCTGCATTAGTGATAGGAATGTGTTTTGTATTTGTATGTGACAAAGAAAAGATGAATTACAGAATAGTTTTTGGAGTTACATTTGCTATATATGTCATTTGTTGTCTTAACAGCAATTATCGAAATCTAATGGCAGATAATTCAATTATTGTTATGATTAACAGAATATATCCAGGAACAATATACAATGGATTTTTAGTTGGTTTATTTTGGATTTTTTTAGGTTATATATTTGCCTGTAAAGGGAAAATAAGTGATAGAAAAAGAAGTGAGATTGGTTTAATCATTTCATTTGTACTTTTAATGGGTGAGTATTTTATAGTTACAAAATATCATTTGACAGTTGATAATGATTGTTATTTTATGCTTGTACCTGTATGCTGTTTTGTATTTGATAATTTGATAAGCTGTGAATGGAAATGTAAAAGAATAGACATAAAAGTATTAAGAAAATATAGCACAATAATATATTGTGTTCATGCCTCATTAGCAGGACTTGTTGAACATTATTGGATATCAGGAGATAATTTTATAGAGTGTACTTTAAAATTTATTCTGGTATTGGTTATTAGTTTAATTGTGGCCAATATAGTATGTGTATTAGAAAAAAAGAAAACATTTAAATGGCTTCGTAATGCATATTAGAAGTGGAGAAAAAATGAGAGAAAAATGGATTGATAATATTAAATTTATGGCAGCGGGGGGGGAGTATTCCTTTGTCATTATACAGAGAGTTTTGCAATGGCAGGAGCAGGCATCCCAAGATGGTTGCAATGTGCCAATAAATTTCCGTTGGGAATGATTATCAATGGAGAATTTTGGGTATGTGTATTTGCAATTTTGAGTGGATATTTACTTAATAAGAAGAATATAAAAAATGGAATAGATTTGATAAAAATATGTATAAACAGATATATTAGATTTGTAGTACCATTTTTCTTTGCTAATTTTTTTGTGTATATTTTATATAGTTTTGGTTGGTTTTCCGCACAAAAATGCGGTATGATTATAAATAATGAATGGTTATTGAATCAGTATACAAATATGATTGGGTTTATTAGTGTTGTGAAGAATAGCCTTATACTAGGAAGTGAGCTGAATAATAATTTTTGGATAATCAAACATATGTTGCTGGGCTCTTGGTTAATTTATATTTCAAACTATATATGTTATAAGTTTCATAATCAAAAAATAAAAATTATTATAGCAGTAGGGTTGCTGCTATTTCCATATACATTTTTTATAGGTGCGACATATATAGGAAGTTTGTTATTAGAAGTATCTAAGAAAGTGGTAATGCTTGGGCTAATATCGGGAATACAAAATGTTGTAGCAGAACTTTTGAAAATACAATGGTTACATATCAATCAATATTGGGAAATTTTTTATGCAATGAGTATGCTAGTCTGCATCAGTTCAGAAAACCAGTTATTAAAGAGGTTTGATAATTGGCATATAGATAAATTCGCTAATCAATCTATGACCATATATTTATTGCATTGGCCAATTATCTGTTGTTTTAGCACTTGGTGTTTTGTTGAGGTGATGGGAAGATTCCATAATTTTTCCATATATTATTGGAGTACGCTAGGTGCTACAATTATTGTTTTAGGAGTTACGGTGTATTGTTATGACAAAGTGTTTGGAAGGGTTAGTAATATATTTTTAAGAACAGTTACTTTTAGGTAAATGTAAATGAAGGTGATAAGGTATGAGATTAATTATTATTGGTGCGGGAGGTCATGGACAAGCTGTCCACGAAGTTGCTAGTGCATTACGAAAATATGTTACTGCAGATGGAAATGAAAACATATTATTTTTAGATGATAGGTATAGAGATGCTGCTAATAGAGAACAGCAATATGGAACAGTGATTTATAAAATAGCAGGTATGTGTAATGAATACCGGACGTATATAAATCAAGATACAGAGTTCTATCCAGCATTTGGAGATAATAAGAGAAGATTAGAATGGAAAGAAAAAATTGTACAAGCAGGTGGCAAACTGGCAACGATTATTCATCCTACAGCATATATTGCAAAAAGTGTAGTTATTAAGTCGGGTACAGTTGTTTTTCCTAGGGCAATAATTAATACGGGCTGTATAATTGGAAGTGCATGTATCATTAATATGGGAGCGATTGTAGATCATGGGTGCGTTTTAGATGATGCATGTCATATTAATTCAGGGGCTATAGTTATGGCAGAAAATAATGTGCCAAAATATACTAAAGTTGATAGTGGTGAAGTGATTGGAGTCCGAAAATGGAGAGATTAAGTATAAATATTGAAGGAAGATGAAGATACATGAAAACTATTGGAGGTTTAGAAGTATTTGATTAATGATATTAATAAGGTTTTTTTGAAGTATGTAAGAAGATTTTATATAGTGCCGATAAGTAAAGTATTAGACATAATAGCAGTTTTGATTATGATATGGATAATTCTAAGAATGCTAAGGAAGGGTAAATGCAGTATATGAAAATATTTTAATATTGTATTACATGTTTTGTCTATATTATTTATTATAAGAATGACTTTTTTAGGAAGAAAAGTGGGAATAAGAGAATTAGAATTAATACCATTTTATACATTAACAACGATTCCATACAATAATGAAGCAATTAGAACATTACTGATGAATATAATATTGTTTGTACCGTTTGGTCTGACTGCTCCATATATGATAGGAGAACAAATAAAGAATGAATATCTAAAATGGGGAATATGTATATTAAGTGCTGGTGTGTTAAGTATATTAGTTGAAAGTTTACAGTACTGTCAGGGGGTAGGGAGAGCTGAAATAGATGATGTGATTAGTAATACGTTAGGTGGGGGATTAGGCGTGCTTGCGGATGTTGTAGGATTTTGGTTAAATGGTCGGCGACGAAAACAAAGAATATAAGATTTTCAAAATCCTTTCTTTAGATAGTGTCGTCGGACTCCCTGTGTGTTAGGATAGTTGTCAGTGAAAAATAATTATTTTTGAGGTAGTATATAGCTATCACGGAAAAGGAGTTTTCACTATGAACTATAGTCCATAATTAAAGGATGTACTCCTCAGGAGGATGCTTACACCAAATAATGAATCTATTACCAAGATATCCAGAGAAGAAGGTATCTCTGAATAGACACTTCGTAACTGGCGGGATAAAGCTAGAAAGGAAGGCTATGCTACTCCTGGCACGGATGCTGTTCCTGATGACTGGAGGACATAGGATAAATTTTTAGTTGTTGTTGAAACAGCAAGTATGAATGAAACGGAAATTTCCGAGTATGCCCGTAAAAAGGGACTTTATCTCGAACAGATTAAAGCCTGGAAAGATGCCTGCATGAATGCAAATGGAGGCATCGCTAAAGAAGCTTCCCGGCTTAACCGCGAACTCAAGGATTCTGAGAAAGAACGCAGAAAACTTGAAAAAGAATTACAGCGCAAGGAAAAGGCTCTTGTAGAAGCAGCTGCCTTACTTGTACTGTCAAAAAAAGCAAATGCAATCTGGGGGATTCAAAGGACGAATGATCAGCGCCTCAGATCGCGAAAATGCTGTACTGCTGATCGATGAAGCCATTAAATCAGGAGCATCTTGTAAAAAGGCATGTGAACGCCTAGAAATTACAGAAAGGACTTTCTACCGCTGGAAAAAACGAAAAGCGGATACCGATCCTATGAAGATGGACGTCCAAGCGCAAATCATTCAAACCTTTCTAATAAGATACCCGCAGAGATACGCCGTGAAATCATAAACATCGTAAGTAGGTAATCATCCGTATCTGTTTTTTCATTTTTTATTCTGCTACAATCTTCTTAAAACTCAGGAGGTATTCTATACACTATGAATAAAGAAGAAAAAGCAAAACTGTGGGCTGACCGTATCCAGCAATACCAATCCAGTAGGCAAACATGTCAACAATGGTGTGCAGAAAACGGTATCCCTTTATCTAAGATGGGATACTGGACCCGCTGACTTGCTAAAGAAGATCCAGCATCTGAACCTGAACAGAATCTGGTCTTTGCCAGACCGCCATCTAAACAGGAAGCTGACAGAAAGCTTTTCTCTGAAGGAACTGCACCGGCGCGTATTTTTATCTCAGACAGTATCTGTATTGAAATATCTGATTCCTGCAGTGCCATGCTTGACCTGGCAGGAGGAACAACGGTATATCTTGCCTGTGGGGTCACCAATCTTGAAAAAGTTACAACGGTCTGGCTGCCATCATCAAATTACAATTTCACCTCGACCCATACTCACGCTGCATGTTTGCGATCTGCAACCGTCGGCGTACTTCTATAAAGATCCTCCAATGGGACGGATCCGGATTCTAGATTCTGTTGAAACGGCTCGACCGTAATGCCTTCCACTGGCCGGATACTCTGGACGAACTTCGCCAGGTGATTCTGAAAGAGATCCACTGGCTGTGTAACGGGCTCTCCTTAAATCCAAGGGGGTGTCTTCGAAGAACATCATCCGAAGATCATCCTGTAATCATTAATCCAGACGCTGTCAATCCCGTAAAAATCATGAAAAATATGACATTTTTTTGCATATTTCTTATATCCGGAAAAGCAGTTTCCATAGGAAAACTGCTTGGATCTTGGTATACTTTTGAAATGATAAAAGCCGGGAGGACAGGACATGGAATCAATCTTTACAGATAAACAGCTGAATAACATGAGCTGTGAAGATTTGCTCTCATTGATGTAGATCGTACAGAAACAGACAAAGAAGAAGGATACGGAGATCCAGCTGTTGAAGGATAAACAGAAGGAACTCGAATTCTTAAATGCCATGCTCTCTGACCGTCTAACCCTTGCAAAGAGGAAACAGTTTAGTGCATCCAGTGAAAAGTATGCCAAAGGCTATGAACAGATGAATCTGTTCAATGAGGCAGAAGCCAGTGCGGATGCGGAAACAGAAGAGCTTTTTGAAGAGATCCGGCCATCCTCTTATAAACGTAAAAAAAGAAAAGGAAGGAAGAAAATATTTCCAATTTTGAGACCGTTGAGACTTGGACCTATAAACTGGAAGGAGAAGCCTGTTACTGTCCAAAATGCGAAAAAAAATACAGCGTAGTAACAAAAGAGACCGTAACCTGCAAAGTTTGAGGATGAAGAAGAGATCACTTATGTATACAGCTGTCCGAAATGCGGGTCCATGAAACGTCTGGAAAAAGAACCTTCCCTGATCCGTGGAAGTGTTGCTACGCCTTCCCTTGTCGCCGGTATCATGAACGCTAAATATGTAAACGGGATGCCTCTGGCACGTCAAGAAAGAGAGTTTGCCAGATATGATCTCGATCTTTCCACAAAGACTATGGCGAACTGTATCATAAACTGTATCAGCTGATGAAAGAAGAATTTCTGGAAAGCAGATATATCCATTGTGATGAAAGCTGTGTCCAGGTACTTGGAAAACCGGAGCAGAAAGGTATGACCCAGAACTGGATGTGGGTATATCTCACGGATGAGTTTAGTGATCCCTCGCAGATGGTACTCTTCGATTATGAAAGGACCCGTGCGGGATATCATCCTGTAAACTTTTTAGGGAACAGGTTTCATAGGTATCTGACCTGCGATGGATATCAGGCTTATCACCGTTTAGGAGAAGGTATCATAATTAGTGGATGCCTTACCCATGCAAGACGACGTTTTGATGCAGGCCTCACAGCATTGAAAAAAGACTTCATAAAAGAACAGCTGAAAAATACGGTTGCATATCAAGCGATGTCAAGGATCGGGATCCTCTTGTGAAGATGAAAAAAGTAAATAGCTAAAAGAAGATTCAAAGTTTTTTCAGTTAGAAAAAACCAATTTAATAATCAAAGATTTTAAAGGAATCGAATGGATTGTATTAACTAAAAATTTAAAATGAAAAACGAATTTGTTTCTATGTGGAATTCATTTCACGGTTTCTTTATTGATAACAATTATAAAAAAATTGTTTTGGATTATTTAAATAAAAAGCCAGAAGTTATTGATGATATCATAAAGAATATTATTGAAATAAATGAAATATATTATCGAGAATATCCTTGGGCAAAAAGTTGTAAAGAGTTAAAACAATCTATAAGTGTACAATTAGATAAAAAAAGAATTGTTGAAATTGAGAGTTCTTATCTAATATTAAATTGGAGTGCGGAATATGATGCAACAATAAAAGAATCAATGTTTTTCAGAGTCCCAAGTTCAAAAATAATTAAACAGATGAAATTAGTATATGGAAAATATGATGGCGTATTTTATGAGGGTAAGAATCAGATTGCTGTTTTTGACACGCATTTAACAGATGATATAGGATTAATTATACGCAAAGATATTCTTGATGAATATTTGAGTAAAAACAATTATCATTTTGTGTGGTTATCAAATGCAAGTAAAGAAATTCGTGATGACAAATCATGTATAAATAAATATAGTGATTGGACTGGTGTGTATTCTTATGAAGGACATTAAGTTCAAGGTGATTTAGGGATTACGGATATTAGAAAATAGTTGATTTATAATTATTTAATTATGCATTGTGATTATCATAAATGAATAAAATTATAACCATTTACAAATGTTTTAATGAATACAAGGCATATTTATGGTATATTTATTATGCTTTGTTTTTATAGAGAGGGAGGTCTTTTATGACGGAGAGTAGATTGAATCGTACACCAAATAATGATGTACGTGAAATGGAAGAAATTGATTTATTAGAGTTATTTCGTACTATTTTGAAATATATTAAATTAATTATTGTATTATGTATTGTATTTGGTGCTGGTGGTTTTTTTGGAACTAAGTTTTTGATTACACCAACATATACAGCTAGAACATCGATTTATTTAACTCCACGGATTAATGATACGGGTTCTTTGGATTATAATTCGCAGATGGCGAATAGTAAATTGGTCACAAACGTAGTGAATTTAATGACGCAGAATAATATTATGTCTGAAGTGGCTAAAGATGTGGGGGTAGAGAATGCTTCTAGTGTTAAGAAATGCATTAGTGTTACAAATGAATCGAATACTGAAATTATTACTGTAACAGCTACAACTACAGATCCTAAGTTATCTAAGGATATCGCAAATGATACAGTAGATACTTTCATTAATACGATGCAGAAAAATTTGAATGTTGGTAATATTGAAATAGTAGATAAGGCCAAGTTGTCTTATATTCCTAGTGGACCGAATATTAAGAAAAATACATTATTAGCTACAATGGTAGGTTTTGTATTAGGCTGTGGCTATGCTGTATTAAAGTTCTTGTTGGATAATCGTTTGCGTACAAAAGAAGAGGCAGAGAAATACTTGGGTATTCCTGTTTTTGCTGAATTCCCTGAAGTATAATGGAGAAGTTTATAGATATTCACTCACATATCGCTTGGGATATTGATGATGGTATGCCTTCTATGGAGGACGCGAAATGTTCGTTACATGATTCGTATCGTGATGGTATTGTTGGTATTTGTAGTACACCCCACATTATTCCAGGACAATACGATGCTTCTATTCATAATGAAATTGTTTCTCGTCAGATGGAATTAAAAGAAATGAGTCCGATACCAATTTATTGTGGTGGGGAAGTCATGATGAATAGTGAGTTTATTGATGGATTAGGTATGGAAATATATCCTACGTTAAATGGTTCGCGTTATATGCTTGTTGAGTACAATGTTCTTCATGACATTCATTCAATTGATTATAGAGATGATTGTTTGTATGAGTTAAAGGTTTGTGGTTTTATTCCTGTTATAGCGCATATTGAGCGTTATTTTCATTCCGAAATGGATTATTCAATTATAGAGAATTGGATTGATATGGGTTGTGTATTACAGATTAATCGTACATCTATTTTAGGAATGCATGGCAAACAGATTCAGAAGAATGCATTGGCATTATTAGATGATGGATATTGTGATGTGATTGCGACGGATACACATAGAGCAAATGGATCTCGTATTTCTATGTTGAGTGATGTATATTCAGTAGTAGGTAAGCGTATTGGGTTTGATAATGCAGATATTTTGATGTATACAAATCCTAAGCGTATTTTAGAAGATAAGGATATTTTAAATATAGAGGTTGTAAAGAAAAAGAAGCGTTTTAGCTTCTTTAGGAGATAAAAATGGCAAGAAAGAAAAGAAATCAGTTTGATGTTGATGAGATTTATCGTAATTTGCGTACAAATATAGAATTTAGCCAGATGGATGATGAGATTCAAGTAATCAGTATGGCAAGTACCATTTCTAATGAAGGAAAGAGTTCAGTGGCTTGTAACTTGGCTCGTATTATGGCTGCTAAATATGAAAATGTTTTATTGATAGATTGTGATTTAAGAAATCCTTCGGTTCATAAGATGATGAAAGTTTCAAATCGTTCTGGATTGACAAATATTATTGCACAATTTCAAGATGGCTTAAGTGTTAATTCTTATGAAGGAGTACAACAAGTTGTATTTGAGGGTGGACAAAACTTAACGGTAATTACAGCAGGTCATAGAGTACCAAATCCTAGTGAAGTATTGGGTTCAAAAAGAATGGGTCATTTTTTGGAACAGGCTAGAAAAGAATTTAGTTATATCATTATTGATTCACCACCAGTAGCTGTAGCTTCAGACACAATTCCTTTATGTAACTTAAGTGATGGTGTACTTTATGTAGTTGATGCGAAGAATGCGGATAAGCGTAGAGTAAAGATGGCTATCAATGACTTAAAGCGTAATGGTGGTAATGTGATTGGTTTAGTAATGAATAAAGTGGATATGAGTGATGAAAAGCGTTATGGCTATGGATATGGCTATGATTATGGAGGAGAGAATGATGGCAAAAAAAAATAGTTTATTGCTAATTGTGGCATTTGGCCTTCTTCTAACGGGTTGTAGCAAGTCTGGTTTAGAAATTACTAAGAATGACATTTTAGAAGTGGCTAGAGATGATGCGAATGCTTCTAAAAAAGATTGTGAAAATGTAGCTATCAAAGAAGAAAAAGGAGCCTACATTGTTTCTTTTAACACATCTGGTGGATCTTATGAGTATAAGATTGGTAAAGATGGTATTATACAAGAACGTAATTATAAAAGAAGCAATAGTGAAGAACTTTCTACGACTGAACCTGTAGAGGAAAAGAATGAAGAAACAAAAAAAGAAGAACTAACTTCATTTGATGAAAACCAACAACAGGCTATTAATGCGGCTTTAGCTAATGCAGGACTTGGACAAGAAGATGTTGCGGATGTTGATTGTACTTTAGATAAAGCAAGTCAAAAATATACAGTTACTTTTACATTCCAGGATATCAAAAATACTTGTATGGTTGATGCAGCTACATTCACTGTATTATCTTCTATTCAAGGATAATTCAAAATGATACCTTCTATATGGAAGGTATTTTATTTCATTAGAAATGTTGGTTGACTCTAAATGTTTGGAGTTGTAAAATACAAAAGTGCTTTGATAAGTTTAAAGCATTTTACTTAAGGAGATTGAATATGATTCGTTTGGAAACACATTGTCATACTAAATATTCTAAAGACAGTATGCTTCCATTCTCATTATTATATTTAAAATGTAGATTGTGTCATATCAATTGGATTGCCGTTACAGAACATAATAACATTCAAGGAGCCGTTGAATTTAAGAAGTATTGTGAAAAGAAAAAAAGTAAGCTTCATGTTATAATTGGTGAAGAGATTATGACGCTTGATGGCGAAGTTATTGGTTTATTTCTTAAGGAGGAAATACCAGCTGGTTTGTCTTGTGATGAAACAATTACACGAATTCAAAAACAAGGTGGTATTGTATATGTTCCTCATCCGTATGATGAAAAACGTGCTAAGACAGTACTTAAAGAAGAGTGTATTAAAAAGAATGCATTTAGAATTGATTGTATTGAGTGTTATAATGGGCGTAACATTTCAGATACATATGAAATGAAACAAACTAAAATTGCACAGAAATATAGCTTAGATTTTGTGATTGGTTCGGATGCTCATACTGTATGGGAGATTGGTAGAAATTACATGATGGTGAATTGTATACCGGATTCACCTGAAACTTTTAAACAGGCAATCAAGTGTGCTACTTTTCATAAGAGGAAGTGCTTAAAATTTAGCCACAAAATAACCAAGTTGGTTAAGTTACTTCGAATGTTAAAGAAGGGAAACTTCAATGAAATATATAGAGTTATCAAGAAAAGATTTGGAAGAACAGTGTAATCACTGGGCAAATGAAATAAAAAAATCTTATCAACCAGATCTTATTGTATATGTTGCAAAAGCGGGATATTTAATAGGGAAGGAAATGAAAAATGTATTTAATGTACCATTGGTTGGTATTAGTGCGACTCGTGAAGGAAATGCATTAAAAGAAGTTGTAGGTCCTATTGTAAGTCTTATGCCTAATTTTGTTCGTAATATTTTAATTTCATTAGAATTAAAGTCAGATACACATAGTAAGAATACGGAAAGAAAAATTCATTATCATGAAGGTTTAGAGAATATGAAATCAAAGAATATTCAACGCATTCTAGTTGTGGATGATTCCGTAGATACAGGGCATTCTATGAAACAAGTAGTAGATGCGATTTCTTCTGGGTTTAATAATGCAGAAATCAAAATTGCAGGATTAAATGTATGGGATAAGAGTCGTTGTATCATCAATACGGATTTTGCTCTATACAAAGATACAGTGATTAAAGCTCCAATGTCCAAAGATTCAAAAGAATACAAAGAATTTATGAAAATTTATAATAGTGAAACTGACAATGGAACACTCTAAGAAAAGTACAATTTGTTCTGGCGCTCTAAAATAGTGTAGGGTTATGTGAAAATACCGGCTTTAAATTATTGTAG